>Ga0209607_1000048_pt1 | contig 92854 bp, 94 predicted proteins | sample AD_UKC117_MetaG_FD_184413 | JGI IMG/M metagenome (GOLD analysis project Ga0209607, IMG submission 184413) | Active sludge microbial communities of municipal wastewater-treating anaerobic digesters from Hong Kong - AD_UKC117_MetaG (SPAdes)... | ecosystem: Engineered > Bioreactor > Anaerobic >... | reverse complement strand
ATCATCTCATGTTTGCTAATCCCCGGCGATTTTCGCAGCTTACCACGTCCTTCTTCGCTCCCGGAAGCCAAGGCATCCCCCATACGCCCTTCGTAACTTTTTCTCGTTCCGAATCTCTCGCTGTCACCGACCTCCCGGCCGGCAACCCTTGATCTTCTCAAATTGTAGTCCCTAATTCTTAACGGTCCTTAGACCTATTTGTATTACAGACTATCTTATTTTTTTACCTCTATTATCTCTCTTTAATACGTCAATGAACGACCGTTTATTTTCAAACGGGCTGCAAAGGTAAATGATTTTCCAGAATTCGCAAATTTTTGTACAAATATTTCCTTAATTTCGCATGATGAAACTGTTTTTGCTGTGTTTACTGTATATACAGGCCTTTTCTTCATCTCCGGTCACTGTTACGCAACTACGGACCGACGACTATGTAACCATAACAGAAGCAGACACTTCCGCAGGAATTCTCATCCTGGTAAATAAAACCCGGAAGCTTCCCGAAGGATACCGTCCCGCAGATCTTGTTCCCATAGAAAAAGCGTACAACCGCGCAGCTATGAACCTGTTGCGCAAAGAAGCAGCCTCGGCTTTTTCACATATGTGCAGCCGGGCAGCCAAAGACAGCATTACACTCTGGAACAGGTCCGCCTACCGGTCAGACACCGTACAACGGGAGTTGTTTGAAAACGCCGTCTTGCGCAGCGGCCTCTCAAGCGCCGAAAATTTTTCTGCACGTCCCGGACACTCGGAACACCAGACCGGACTTACCGTAGATATTAACAGCGTACATCATTCTTTTAGCAACACACCTGAATCTGCCTGGCTAAAAGAACATGCACACCGCTACGGGTTTATAGAAAGGTACCCGTCCGGAAAGGAACATATCACGGGATACCGTTATGAACCCTGGCATTACCGGTACGTCGGAAAAAAAGCAGCCACCTATATATACCAACATAAAATCACATTGGAAGAATATTATGAAATCACCGGAAAACAAACCCGTAAAACTTCCCGATAACGCGTACAGGGAATTAAAACCGGGCGAATCTTACGAGCCCATTATGTCGCCACACAGGAAATACCCGGAAGTCACTTTCTGGTCTGTCGTTATTGGCCTTCTAATGACCGTCCTGTTCTCTGCCGCAGCAGCTTACCTGGGACTGAAAGTAGGACAAGTCTTTGAAGCCGCCATCCCCATTGCCATAATTGCCGTAGGTCTTTCTTCTGCCCTGAAACGAAAAAATGCCCTGGGAGAAAACGTGATCATCCAATCCATAGGAGGCTGTTCAGGAGGCGTAGTGGCCGGCGCCATATTCACCCTTCCGGCCATGTATATCCTGCAGGACAAATACCCGGATATATCTGTGGATTTTATGAAGATTTTCTTCAGTTCCCTGTTGGGGGGTATCCTTGGAATCCTGTTTATCATCCCGTTCCGTAAATATTTTGTTAAAGACATGCATGGCAAATTCCCGTTCCCGGAAGCCACAGCATCCACTCAAGTGCTGGTCAGCGGGGAAACGGGAGGAAAAAGCGCGCGGTACCTGCTCATCAGCGGACTGATTGGCGGACTTTACGATTTCATAGTGTCCACGTTCGGATGGTGGAGCGAAGTCTTTACCACCCGCATAATCCCGTGGGGAGTTGCCCTTGCCGACAAGGCCAAACTAGTGGGAAAACTGAACGTGAGTGCCGCTGTGCTGGGCCTGGGCTATATCATAGGATTGAAATACGCATTCATCATCTGTTGCGGCTCTTTCCTGGTCTGGTTCGGGATCATCCCGTTAATGAATCTCATCTGGGGAGAACAGGTCATCGACCTGATGGGAAGCGGGGTCCTTCAGACCATCGGGCAAATGAGTCCCGAGGAAATTTTCACGGGGTACGCCAGGCACATCGGGATCGGAGGTATTGCAGTGGCCGGGATCATCGGCATCATAAAAGCCTCGGGAACCATCAAATCCGCTTTGGGAATGGCCAAAAAGGAACTCGGCGGGAAAAAGAATCCGGAAGAAGCACAGGCAGTTCGGACCCAGCGCGACCTTTCCATGAAAATTATTGTCATTGGCACCCTGGTAACCCTTGCCCTGACTTTTGTGTTTTTTTACTTTGGTGTTCTTGACTTCAACCTGTGGCATGCCATCATAGCGCTTATTGTGGTAGCCGTGATTGCCTTCCTTTTCACTACCGTTGCAGCTAATGCCATTGCTATTGTGGGCACCAATCCGGTGAGCGGCATGACACTGATGACCCTTATACTGGCTTCTGTAATTATGGTGGCTGCCGGGTTGAAAGGGACAGCAGGAATGACTGCTGCGCTGATCATAGGCGGTGTAGTGTGTACGGCACTGGCTGTGTCCGGATCTTTTATAACAGACCTGAAGATCGGTTACTGGCTGGGTTCATCACCCTTCAAACAACAGATCTGGAAATTTGCCGGGACCCTGGTGGCTGCCGCCACCGTAGGCGGTGTCATGATCGTACTGAACAAGACGTACGGATTTACGGGCGAGAATGCTTTGGTTGCCCCGCAGGCCAATGCCATGGCAGCCGTGATTGAACCGCTCATGTCCGGGGGAGGCGCCCCCTGGCTGCTGTACGGAATAGGAGGAGTCCTGGCCATCGTGTTGACCATTTTCAAGATTCCTGCCCTCGCCTTTTCCCTGGGGATGTTCATTCCCCTGGAACTCAACCTGCCCCTGTTGGTTGGCGGAGCCATTGCCTGGTATGTTTCAACACGCAGTAAAGACCAAAACGTAAATGAAGAGCGTAAAGACCGCGGCACCCTGCTTGCATCCGGATTCATTGCCGGAGGCGCACTCATGGGTGTGGTAAGTGCCGTCATGCGCTTTGCCGGGATTAACCTGGTGAACTCTCAATGGCAGGGATCATCAGCTGCCCAGGCACTTGCTCTTGCAGCCTACGCCGGAATAATCATATACCTGGCTGTCAGCAGTATGAAAGCCGGAAAACAAAAATAAAAAAGAGATACTATGGAAAAGATACTGGATAAATTTCTTAGATACGTGTCCTTTGATACGGCTTCTGATCCCATGTCCGAAAGCCAGCCCAGCACAGCCAAACAATTCGCTTTGCTGGAACTCCTTCTTGCCGAGTTGAAAAAAATGGGCATAACCGATGCGCACCTTGATGAATTCGGGTACGTTATGGCAACCATCCCTCCGAATACCCCTGAGGACATTCCGGCGGTGGGTTTCATTGCACACGTGGATACTTCGCCCGATGCTCCCGGGAATGATGTTAACCCGCAAATATTCCCTGATTATGACGGGAAAGCGATCCTTTTGAATAAAGAAAAGGAATTGTACCTGGATCCGTGTGAATTTCCGGAATTACTCCTCTACAAAGGACAAACTATCATCACCACAGACGGCACCACGCTGCTGGGAGCAGATGACAAAGCCGGTGTGGCTGCCATCATGTGGGCAGCCCAGTACCTGATGGAACACCCTGAAATCAAACACGGACCCGTCAAAATCGCTTTTACGCCGGACGAAGAAATTGGACGCGGTGTTGCCAAATTTGATGTGGAAAAATTCGGCGCAAAATATGCTTATACCATTGACGGCGGACAGGTTGGAGAAATGGAATACGAAAATTTCAACGCAGCCGCGGCAAACATCCATATCCAGGGCCGGAATATCCATCCCGGTTATGCCAAAGACAAAATGATCAATGCCCTGATCATTGGAACAGAACTGAACAACATGCTTCCGGTGGAACAAAGACCGGAATTCACCCGGGATTATGAGGGTTTTTACCACATCACTTCATTCCGCGGAACCGTGGAAGAAGCTCAAATGAATTATATTATCCGGGATCATGATTCTGATAAATTCGAACAAAAAAAGAAACTCATTAAAGAAGCGGTTGATTTTCTGAATAAAAAATACGGGGCCAAATGCATCTCCCTGGAATTGAAAGACCAGTATTACAACATGCGCAAACAAATTGAACCGCATATGCATGTTGTTGACAAGGCTTTCCGGGCAATAAAAGCGGAAGGCATAACACCCATTGTACACCCCATCCGGGGCGGAACAGACGGGGCCCAGTTGTCTTACCGCGGATTGCCCTGTCCAAACATCTTTGCCGGCGGGCATAACTTTCACGGTAAAATGGAATACCTCCCCCTGGAAAGCATGGAGAAAGCAGCCCGCGTAGTTTTGAGAATTATTACTGAACGGCCAGGTACAGCAACATAGGAGCAAACGTTTTCACACCCCAGTCGGCATGTGTCCCCGGGCCCGATTGATATTGCACGTAAGCACCGTTCTTTTTGAATTCCCTGTATGCATATTCGGCAGCTTCAACCGGGACATATTGGTCTTCTGTGCTGTGAAAAATGTATATGGGCATGCGCGGGATCCATCCGTCAACAGCTGAATTCATATCCAACACAGGCTGTATCTTTTGAAACTCGGCATTTCTTTCTTCACGCGGTTTAAAAAAATCCGGGTGCATGTAATTGCGCATATCGTCAGATATCAAAGCAATAAGACCACTGGCGTTCCGGGTTCTGTCATACCATTCTTCATAATTGTCAACCAACGGCCCCCTGAAGATTTGGCTGTAATCCAGATCCAGCCCGTAATAATGATCCAGGGACATAATAATTCCGGGTAAAAGCGGGTACACACATATGGGATGTTTGGCAAATCCGTCAAAAGTGGCATTCAGATCGTAAGCACCCCCACCTACAATCACCCGTTCCACGGAAACTTCCATCGGATGGTATTCCTGGTAATAACGGGCAACGGCCAGTCCGACCCCGCCACCGTATGAATACCCGGAAATAACTGTTTTGCGGGGGATCCGGTAACCCAGCCCGGCAAAGAATTCAGTGGCTGCCTGACGCATATCCCATGCGGTTTTTCCCAGGTTTTCTATCATCATAAAAGGATGATTCATTTCCTTGGTATTTCCATATTTGCCATACCCTATCATATCGGGCAGTATGACCGCGTAACCGGCCAGGACCGGAAGGGCTTCCAATATAGGGATATCTTCGGACGAACCCCCGTTTTTGTTCATGTGAGCGATCCCGGACATTTCCACAACTCCTTTGATATCGCGGTCCAGGGGATAATACAACGTTCCGTCTGCAATAACCGGGTTGCCCAACGGATCGGTTGTATGGTAAGTGATCACCACCGCCCTGAAAATCCTGCTTGTAATGATATACTCCAGCTTTGATGTAATCTCGGGATAATCCTCAACCCCAAAAGAATCGTATAGCGCATCTATGTTCAGATCCACACTCCGGTGAACGCCGGCCAGGTAACGGTTTTCAACGGGAGCATCATGGTATGATTGACATGCAGGCAGCAAAACGCCCAGGCTCAAGGCAACAACAACAAGGACTTTTTTCATTTTTAAACTTTGATCGGAAAAACAAATTTAAGAAAATATGACATTATTCTTATCTTTATGGTTCTCGCAATAACAAGCATTATGGAAGCAACCCAGTATATGAAAGGTTATTCTCCAAAGGGAGAAGCCATTGTAAGCTACAAACTATCCAATAAAAGTGGTGCCTGCGTAGAACTGTGCAACATTGGAGCGACGGTTACAGGCATTTGTGTTCCCGACAGTAACGGAATCCTGAAAGACGTTGTCCCGGGATACGAAGACATCATGCAATATTTCCAGGATCCTCCGTATTTTGGTAAAACGGTGGGGCGTTACGCCAACCGGATCGCCCGGGGGCTGTTTACCCTGGATGGTAAAGAATACCAACTGGCTGTAAACAACGGGCCGAACCACCTTCACGGCGGACCGCAATCCATGTGTAAACAAGTATGGGTTTCCCGTATAGAAGAAGGGGATGACGCCGTTTCCTTCACCTATGCCAGCCCGCACGGAGAAGAGAATTACCCGGGCAACATGCAGGTTACCGTTACCTTCCGCTGGACTGAAAACAATGTGTTGATCATGGAACTTCGCGCCATATCCGATTTACCCACCATTATCAATCTGACTAGTCACACCTATTTCAACCTGGCCGGAGAAGGAAGCGGTCCCGTTTACGACCATCTTCTGCAAATCAACTCAGACAAATACCTCCCTGTTGATAAGACAAGTATTCCGTTGGGAGACCCTGCCCCGGTGGAAGGAACACCTTTCGATTTCAGGAATCTCAAACCCATCGGCAGGGATATAGGAATGGAAAACGAACAATTGCGAATAGGAAACGGCTACGACCATTGCTGGTGCCTGCCCCTGAGTGACGGGACCATGCAGCAGGCAGCCTTTTTACAGGATCCGGAAAGCGGAAGAACGCTCACTATTCGCACTACACAGCCGGGAATCCAGGTTTACACAGGGAATTGGCTGGATGGCAACGGAAAAGGGAAGAACGGCATACCCCACAAAAACCGGCATGCAGTAGCCCTGGAATGTCAGAATTACCCGGACAGTCCCAATCATGCGGAATATCCCAATTGTGTTTTAAAACCGGGTGAATTGTATTTGCAGAAAATCGAATATGATTTCGGGGTCCTCTAATACGCTCCCGGAAGGAAATCCATAAGAACTGCACGGCAGGGAGAACCTTCCATGCCCCCGAATTTGAGCGGCAAAGAAGCCAGGTAATAATTGCCTTCAGGGACATCTTGTAACACCAGCCCTTCCAGGATAACCATATCGCTTTCCAGCAAGGTACGGTGTACTTCGTCTGTCTGGTTACCGTGTCCTACGGTCTGGCTTTCTGTTCCAACCAGTATGATCTCGCTTTCTGCCAAAGCACGGGCAGCTTTAAGTGTCAGCCATCCTTTCCCTTTGAACAACAAACGCTTTGCCCCCCTGCCCAACAACGGGGAAAGATAACCTTCATCAATAGGACCATTAGCCGTTAAGACCATACACGGGCCTATACAATAATCCAATGGTATCTGGTCAACGGATTTACCTTCTTCTATATAATGAGAAGGTGCATCAATATGTGTCGCACTGTGCAGACACATAGATACCGAGGACAAGTTGTACGGGGATCCGTTTTTTATACGGGATAGCGGAATGGCCGCAGGGACCGGGTCTCCTTTGAATATGGCACCACTGAATATTTCCTGGGAAATGTCGTATATTCGCATATCAGAACGTCAAAAGATTTGGCAATTTACAAAATAAAAACAACATGTTGCGTATCACTATTATTTCTACTATTCTTTACATCTTCTCCTTCTTCTCGTTAACAGCACAACCGGGCATTATAGCCCATCGTGGTTTCTGGGACCGGGAAGGGTCCGCCCAAAACTCCAGGAGTTCAGTACAAAATGCCATCAACGCAGGTTGCTATGGGGTGGAAATTGATGTATATATGACTACTGACGGCAAAGTAGTACTGGTCCACGATCCGGTACTGAACGGAGTCCGTATAGATGAAAGCTCTTACAGTGACCTTTCACATCATGCTTTATCCAACGGAGAAACCCTTCCTTTGCTTGACGAGATTTTGCCGCTTATTGCTGCACAGGAACGCACCCGATTGATCATAGAAATCAAAACGCACAGGGATAAAGACACTGAAAAAGCGGCCGTGGCAAAGATCCTGGAATTGGTGGATGAGGCAGGTGTACGCGACAAAGTGGAATACATCAGTTTTTCTGCCCATGCCTGTGAAACGGTAATCGCTTCCCAACCGGCTGCCCGGGTGGCTTACCTGAGCGGATCGCTCTCTCCGGAACAACTCAAGGAAAAGGGTTATTCCGGACTGGATTACAACATGAGGATATTCCGGAATCATCCCGAATGGATCCGGCAGGCAAAACAACTGGGCCTCACCGTTAACGTGTGGACCGTGAACCGCCCGGAAGACATACAGTATTTCATACTTTCCGGGGTGGATTATATTACAACGGACAATCCCGCCTACGCTCCCGTTCTGTTATGGCAGGATCCCGGGATGAGCCAGGTTAACAGGGCTCCCATGCGCACATCATATTTTGCATATGAAAGCCTTCCGCTGGCACAATCGGGGGACAAGGCCAACTCGGCAATGTTTAAAAATCTTGAAGGTCTCTGGAAATTTGCCTGGACGCAGGATGCTGATGGAGGATACACGGATTTCCAACAACCCTGTTACGACGACAGGGCGTGGGACAATATGCCCGTTCCCGGGTTGTGGGAACTCAACGGATACGGAGATCCCTTGTACCTGAACGCAGGCTATGCATGGATGAACCAATACAGGTCAAATCCACCCGTCGTTCCCTTGATGAACAACCATACCGGCTATTACCGGCATACGTTTACCCTGCCCCAAAACTGGACAGGCAAACAGGTTTTCATACACCTGGGATCCGTAACTTCCAACGCATACCTGTGGATCAACGGAATGTTCGCGGGATATTCACAAGACAGCAAACTGGAAGCTCAGTTTGACATCACGCCTTACCTGAAGGAGGGAGATAACCTGATCGCTTTGCAGGTTTTCCGCTGGTGCGACGGCACGTACCTGGAAGATCAGGATTTTTGGCGCCTGAGCGGCATTGCCCGCGATACATACCTTTTTGCACGTGAAAAAACACATATTCACGATTTTATCCTGAACCCTTCGCTGGAAAAGAATTACAGGCAGGGGAACCTTTCCCTTTCAGCCACGCTGAATAAGCCCTCTGAGGATTTTATTGTGAAAGCCCATTTGACAGACCCTCAAGGCCTGAGCCTGGGTAGCAAAACCCTTTCTGAAAGCGGGGACAATCTCTTTACCGGAACCCTTGTGGTAAAAAACGTGCAACCCTGGTCTGCCGAGTTGCCCAACCTGTATACCCTTGTGTTATCCCTCGAAGACCGGCACACCGGCAAAGTGGTGGAATACATCCCCTGGAAAGTGGGATTCAGAAGCGTGGAGATACGGGATGCCCAATTGCTAGTAAATGGACAACCGGTGCTGATAAAAGGAGCCAACAGGCACGAAATTGACCCGTCTGCAGGCTATAATGTTTCCAGGGAACGGATGATACAGGACATCCGCCTCATGAAACAATTCAACATCAACGCCGTAAGGACCTGTCACTATCCCAACACCCCTCTATGGTACGAACTCTGCGACCTTTACGGGATCTATGTGGTTGACGAAGCCAACATTGAATCCCACGGCATGGGATACGGGGAACATACCCTGGCAGCGCGTGAGGATTTCCTTCAGGCCCATTTGTTGCGTATGGAAAGAATGTATGAAAGAGACAAAAACCACTCCTGCGTCATTATATGGTCCATGGGAAATGAAGCCGGCGACGGCCCTAACTTCACCAAAGGATATGAGTTGTTGCGTGAAGCCGATGTTCAACACCGGCCCATTCAGTACGAACGGGCTACCCGTCCCGAAATTTCTGACATTTTTGCTCCCATGTACATGGGCTATGAAAGTTGTATCCGTTACCTGGAAAACAATCCCAAAAGGCCCCTGATCCAATGTGAATATGCCCACGCCATGGGCAATTCACAAGGCGGATTCGGACGTTACTGGGAGATCATCCGCAAATACCCGCATTACCAGGGCGGTTTTATCTGGGATTTCGTTGACCAGGCTTTATTCCTTGAACGACCGGCCGGCCACTATGTTTTTGCCTATGGAGGTGATTACAACCGTTACGATGCTTCCGACCAGAATTTCAACTGCAACGGGTTGTTCAGCCCGGACAGAAAACCCAACCCGCATGCGTTTGAAGTGGCCTATCATTACCAGGACGTCCGGGTGAACCATGAGGATGCAGCCAACGGAAAAATCAGCGTTTTCAATGAATATTTTTTCAGGGATCTGTCCCACTTGTACCTGGAATGGGAACTATCGGCAGACGGCATTGCAGTTTTAAAGGGAACCGTAAACGACTTGAATGTTGAATCTCAAAAAAGCCGTGTTATTGACCTGGGATACCGTTCTTCAGACCTGCAGCCTTACAAAAACAAAGAATTGTTCCTGAACATTCGTTTTTATACTAAAAAAGAAGAAGGCCTGCTTGCGGCAGGTGAACTGCTGGCAAAAGGCCAACTGCTTATCCACGGTCCGCAAACCCGGCAACCGGACCCGGTTTCCCCGGAAAAAATAATTGTAAATGATGATGACCGCAACTGGCTGATAGTACAAACCGGGAACATGCAGGTAGAATTCAGCAAACAGAACGGTTTTGTAGCGTCCCTTTCTTTCTCGGGAAGGGAAATGCTCCTGGAAAACACCTGTATCAGGCCCAATTTCTGGCGGGCTCCCACGGACAATGATTTTGGGGCATCGCTACAGATCAAACTGGCTGCCTGGAAGGATCCCGTCATGGAATTCAAGGGATTCAGCCGGGAGGAAGATCAGCTTTGTGCCCAATATGACCTGCCGCAGCTGAACGCGAAACTCTTTATGAAATACAGTGTGGATCCCCGTGGGGGATTGCGCATTACCCAGGAACTTAAAACAGGGGAATGGCAGGGTGAAGACACGGCCGGGCCCCCGTTGTTCCGTTTTGGCATCAGGTTCTTTACCCCAAAACAATACAACAGCCTGGTTTATTACGGCAGGGGACCCGGGGAAAATTACCCGGACCGGAAAGATGCTTCTTTTGTGGGACTTTACCGTCAGCGCGTGGAAGAACAATTTTATCCCTACATCAGGCCCCAGGAAAACGGGACCAAAACGGATATCAGGTGGTGGCAATTGCTGGATCACCGGGGCTCGGGGATGCTGGTGGACTCGGATTCCCTTTTTTCCGCCTCGGCCCTTCATTATTCTCAGGAATTGCTGGACGAGGGTCCGGTAAAGCACAACCGGCATTCCCGGGATCTGGAAGAAGAAAATTACACCCAATGCTCCATTGATCTCCGTCAAATGGGCGTAGCGTGCATCAATTCATGGGGCGCCCTGCCTGAAAAACAATATATGCTGCCCTACGGAGATTACTCCTTTACCTGTTCCATTCTTGACACAAATAAAATTTACTGATATGAAAACTTTTCCCGGAAAACACCTGACCTTTATCATTTCATGCTTTCTCCTTTTGGTTTTTTCTTCATCAACCCTTGAAGCCAAGGTAAAAGTGCACTCTATAACCTCTCCCGACGGGTCACTTGAATTACAGGTGGTTACAGACACAAACATTTCTTTTTGCCTGTTGCACAAAGACAATGTACTGGTATCTTCCCCTTCCCTGTCCCTGACACTGGAAGACGGAACCGTTTTGGGTCCCAACGCCAGGCTTCTGAAAGCAAAGAAGACCGATTCCAGAGAGATCGTTCCTTCCCCGCTTTACAGAAAATCTGAAATTGTTGATCAATATCAGCAACTGGATGTGAAATTCCGGGGAGGATTCGGGATCCGTTTTCGTGTTTACAACCAGGGGGCTGCTTATCAGTTTTATACTGAAAGAAAAGATTCACTGTGCATAACGGATGAATCCGCCGGATTCATCTTTGAACAGGATCACACCTGTTACATTCCTTACAGCCTTGGAGCAGAAAACCCCTTCCAAAATTCATTTGAAAACATATACTCAGTCATACCCATAAGTGCTTTTAACCCGGAAAAACTGGCTTTTTTACCCCTCTTGGTTTGCCTGGAAAACGGAATGAAAATCGCCTTGACCGAATCGGATCTGGAATCATACCCGGGCATGTACCTGCGTGGAGGAAAAACAGCCGCCGGTTTTGAATTCAAAGGCGTGTTCGCTCCCATTCCTTCCAAAACCCGGACAGAGCCGGGAAGGGGACAGGTCCTGGCAGCGGAATACCTGGACGTTCTGGCAAAAACCGCCGGGACCCGATCGTTCCCATGGCGTATAATGGCAGTGGCTAAGGAAGATACCGCTTTGCCGGTCAATGATTTGGTTTACCTCCTGGGGTCTCCTAACAGGATTGGAGATACAGAATGGATAAAACCGGGAAAAGTTGCCTGGGACTGGTGGAACAACTGGGGTGTTACCGGTGTGGATTTTCCGGTGGGCATCAACACACAGACATACAAGTACTACATAGATTTCGCCAGTGCTAACGGGATAGAATACGTTGTCCTGGATGAAGGTTGGTCCCCGCCCGCCGGGCATGACATCATGAAAGTGATCCCGCAGATAAATCTGGAAGAACTGGTATCCTATGCCAAAGAAAAAAACGTAGGGCTGATCCTCTGGTGTGTGGGATACGTGCTGGATGAGAAACTGGAAGAGGCATGCCGTGTATACTCGGAAATGGGATTCAAAGGATTCAAGGTGGATTTCATGGACCGGGATGACCAGCTTGTGGTAGACATGCTGTACCGTATTGCCCATACTGCCGCGCGTTACAAAATGTTGATAGATCTGCACGGAATGTACAAACCTACAGGATTTAACCGTACGTATCCCAACGTAGTAAATTTTGAAGGCATTTTCGGACTGGAACAATCCAAGTGGAGCCGAGAAGATCTGGTTCCCTACGAAGTTACTTTTCCTTACATCCGTATGCTTGCCGGCCCGGTAGATTTCACGCAGGGAGCTATGAGAAACGCAACCCGCCAGGATTTCCACCCTGTATACAACAATCCCATGGCTGCCGGAACACGTGCCAGGCAGGTGGCTGCTTACGTGGTATTCGACAATCCGCTTGTTATGTTATGCGACAATCCAACCGCCTATATGAAAGAACAGGAAACCACGGATTTTATCACACAGATCCCGGTAGTATGGGATGAGACCCGGATATTGCAGGGAAAGTTGGGAGAATATATTGTATCTGCACGCAGGAACGGATCCCGGTGGTTTGTAGGCGCATTGACTAACTGGACCCCGCGCACGATCACGCTGGACTTGTCGTTCCTGGAACCCGGGCGTACCTATAAGGCCAGGATTTTTAGCGACGGGATCAATGCGCACCGTCACGCGACAGATTACAAAATAGAAGAACGGGATGTGACCCGGGAAGACACGCTTACTGTGCATTTAAGCCCGGGAGGAGGGTTTGCGATAATGTTTTGAGTTGCTCGTAATCCTCTCTGTTATAGATTTTTGTTTCTTTCTGCCCGCTTCCCTCTGCTATCAGAGAGGAAGGGGTTTCTGAATTATTGATCAGTAACCACCTGTCACTCAAAGGTATGTAGATGTTGAACAGATTTCTCATTCCAGACCAGTAGCGACGACGGATAACGTTTTCAGGAATACTGTGTCCGCCGGCTATTACCCTGTTCTGTACACGCTCCACCGCCAGGTCGGGACTGTTCAACCAGAAATACACCAACATAATCTCGTACCCTTTCTTTTTTGTTTTTTCTATCAGGTTGGCATAGGACCGCACGGCCAATGTTGTTTCAAAAGCAAAATCCTCCTTGGTGTCTGTCAGGTCTTTGATCCTTTTGAGCATAACCCTTCCCGCATCTATGGCAGCATGCGACAAGTCAAAAGGAGAAATACCCCTGGCTATTTCGTCTGAATTTACAAAATCCCGGCATTGAAGCATTTCAGAGAGGATGGTATAAGAAGCTGTTGTCTTACCGGCCCCGTTGCAGCCGCTTATCACATACATGGTTGGCATAATGCAAATTTACACTAAAAACCCTTACCTTTGCCCAATGCCCAGAAAAATTCCCAACAAAGAACTTCGCCGGCTGACTCCTGAAGAATTTCGTGACAGTCCCAAAATGCCAGTAGTTGCGGTACTGGACAATATTCGCAGCAGACACAATATTGGAGCGGCTTTCAGGACTTCAGACGCGTTTGCCCTGGAGCACATCTGTTTGTGTGGCATTACATCCTGTCCTCCTTCCCCTGAAATTCACAAATCGGCTTTGGGAGCTGAAAACACAGTACCGTGGACGTATTACGAAAATACACTGGATGCCATACAATCGTTAAAGAAGAAGGGGTATACGGTGTGGGCTGTGGAACAGACAGAAGGGGCGGTAAACCTGGCGCATTTCCGCCCGGATAAGCAAACAAAGACCGCTTTGGTTTTTGGTCATGAAGTCAGGGGAGTCCAACAGGAAGTGGTCAATGCCTGTGACGGGTGCATTGAAATCCCTCAACACGGGACCAAACATTCACTTAATGTTTCTGTAGCAGTAGGAGTGGTCTTGTGGCAATGTTACCTTACTTTCAAAGTCCTGTAGATCTCTACCGTAGCCCGGGATTTATTGAGTGTGTAAAAATGAATACCGGGAGCTCCCCTGGCTAACAGATCCCGGCATTGGTTGATGGCAAAATCCATTCCGGCGTGGTATACCGCCTCTGGGTTGTAACGGTTTTCTTCTAATTTTTGAAGAAATCCGGAAGGTATACCGGCACGTGATAAATTGACAAATCTTTCCAGCTGGGCGTATTTTATCAAAGGTATTATCCCGGGAATGATCCGGCATTGGATGCCTTCTTTGCGGGCGCGGGCCACAAAATCAAAATATTTCTGATTGTCAAAAAAAAACTGGGTGATTAAAAAGTCACATCCGGCATCTACTTTTTTCTTCAGGTTCTTTATGTCATATTCTGCATTAACCGATTCCGGATGTACTTCAGGATAAGCACCCCCTCCTATGCAGCAGTCTTGTATATGTTCTCTTGTATAGGAGATCAGTTCTGTAGCGTTGGCAAACCCGTCGTAACATGGAATAAAACCGTATTTAGACCCAATTTCGGGATCTCCCCGCAACAACATGAAGTTTTGCAATCCTTTTGCCCTCAGACTCCTGAGATCTTCCATGGCTTTGGATTTTGTGCTGCCCACACAGGTATAATGAGCCACAGTATTCAGACCTATCCTGTTTTTCAGGTAATCTACCAGATCAAAAGTACGGGAACGGGTAGATCCTCCCGCACCGTATGTGACAGACACAAAAGAAGGATCCAGTTTGATAAGCTGTCCTATGTTTATCCCAAAATCTACGGCCGCGATTTCGTCCTTGGGCGGGAAAAATTCAAAAGAAAAAGTTTTTTCCTTCTGTTTGAATATGTCCGTAATCTTCATGCCCCGGGATCTTTATGCACGGTAAAATAGCGGGCCTGAGGATGGCCTATATACATGCCGCATACAGATGAAACCGGCTGCATCATGAAAGATGGCGTAAGGGTGATCCCAAGGTCTTTCTCAGCCTGTAACAGGGTAACCACATCCTTTTTTAAAGAATGGTCCGGACACGAAGGATACCCGAAAGCGGGTCGGATTCCGCGTAACGCACCGCAAGGCAGCTTCATGAATTCGCGATGCAAGTATTCACTGCAAGCTTCAGCCAGCCTGTCCAACAATGTCTGCATCATCAAGGCACTGTATATATCACCTTCTTCCTTAAAATGCGCTATTTGTTTTTCTGTTTCTGGCGAAGAGGCAGTTAACAGGAACAATCCCGCATAATCCGGTGTATGTGCCGGATTTTCGGGAACAATAAAATCGGTCAGACAAAGATTGGCAGAACCGTCATTTTGACGCAGTCTGTCCCGTTCCATGGGCAGATCCAGCAAAACGCGGTTGAGGGAAGCATCGGCATAAAACACAATACGATCTTCCACAGTGGAAAAGGCGGGCCAGAACCCGGCAACAGCACGGGCAAAGGCAATGTCTCCGTAGTGGCCCTTAACAAGATCGTTCAGCATGCTGCAGGCTTCTTCCTTCGTTTTTTCTCCTTGTTCCTGAACCCCCTGTACTTCCCATGCTTTCAGGAACATATCCCAATCAATCAAAGGGCTGATTTTTTCAAAAGAAACCTTGAATTGTTTCACTCCTACAAAAGGAGGTACAAAATCGTCCAATCCGTGCCGTTGTCCGCAATGCGGACACATGTTCCGCATTCTCCAGTTGATTGTGGAAACCCACCTGTTGGCGAATGCTTCTTCACGGCTCAAGTATTTTCGTTTGGAGTGAGCATTTGTATATGCATTTCGCATAAGGGTTTGTGAAGCTTTCAGGTCCTCAAGAAAACGCTTTTTTATGGTTTCGTCACGGGAAAAATAATCGGCCAGCAACGGAACCACTCCCGCTGCATCGGGACAATGTATGACCGGCCCGCTATACTCGGGTGCGATCCGTAAGGCAATAAACATGGCAGACGTGGTGGCTCCCCCTATGAGCAACGGCACGGTCAGTCCCGCTTTTTCCATGGATCGGGCAACCTCCACCATCTCGTCCAGCGAAGGTGTGATCAGGCCACTCAATCCCACAAAGGCAGCGCCACTCTGCAGGGCTTCCTGGACTATCTTGTGAGCGGGTACCATAACCCCAAGGTCTGTAACGCGGTAATTATTGCATTCCATCACCAGGATGACCAAGTTTTTTCCTATATCGTGTACGTCACCTTTTACCGTCGCAATAAGACCGTGGATTGTTGCGCTTTCCTTTCCGGTGGCGGTATCTTTTTTCTTTTCCTCTTCTATCCGGGGCTGGAGTATGGCTACGGCCTTTTTCATGGTGCGTGCCGTTTTAACCACCTGTGGCAGAAACATTTTTCCTTCCCCAAACAATTTTCCTACCCGGTTCATTCCTTCCATCAGCGTCTTTTCAACAATCTCCATTGCGGGCACATCCTGCAAAGCACCAAGATCTTCTTCCAAAAAAGATTCCGATCCGTGGGCCAGCGCGTACATGAGTCTTTCCCGGACGTCCAAATCCCGCCATGCATCGCGTGTACCGGTTGCCCCCGATTCATTTTTCCTGTTGAAATCTCCGGCAATTTCCACTAAACGGGACGTGGCTTCCGCGTCTGAATCCAGAATAACATCTTCAATAGCTTTGCGTAATGTATCGGGAATATCGTTGTAAACCGGTTGCTCTCCCGGTTTGACAATGGCCATGTCCAAACCGGCTGCTATAGCATGATACAGGAAAACAGAATGCATGGCTTCCCTTACGGTATTGTTTCCTCTGAACGAAAAAGACAAATTACTGACTCCTGCAATTACCGGTGCATCCTTCAGGTTTTGTTTTAAAAATTTGACTGTTTCCAGAAAATCTACGGCAAAACGACGGTGTTCTTCCATCCCTGTGCCTATCGCCAACACGTTAGGATCCAGAATAATGTCCCGGGGATGAAATCCGGCTTCTTCTGTCAGCATCTTGTATGCCCGCTTACAAATTGCTATCCGGCGCTCAAAAGTAGTAGCCTGACCTTCCTCATCAAATGCCATTACAATCACAGCTGCCCCGTATTGTTTTATAAGACGGGCACGTCGCAGGAACTCCTCCGGACCCTCTTTCAGACTGATGGAATTGACAATGGATTTTCCCTGTATACATTGTAATCCGGTCTCCAGAACTTCCCACCGGGAAGAATCCAACATCACCGGAACACGGGCGATCTCGGGATCGGACCCCAATCTCAAAAGAAATTCCCGCATAGCTTCCACTGCATCCAGCATGGGATCATCCATATTTACATCCAGCACATGAGCTCCGTCCTGAACCATTTTTCGAGCGGTTTCCAGGGCTTCGTCATAATTCTTGTTATGGATCAGCCGGGCAAATTTGCGGCTTCCCGATACATTGGTCCTTTCCCCTGCCAGCACAAACGCAGGTTCATCCTGCACCCACAATACATCCATCCCGCTTAACACCATTTTGGGATAGCGTTCGCGGTTTTCACTTGCTGTGACAACCCTTGGCAGAGCCTTGCTTTTTCGTACCATAGAAGCCAGTGCCTCAATATGCGCGGGTGTGGTTCCGCAACATCCTCCTACAATATTCACCAGGCTTTCTTCAACAAAGGGCCGCATTTGGCGAGCCATTTCCTCCGGTGTAAGGTTGTAATTTCCATACAGATCCGGCAATCCTGCGTTGGGGTGTGCACTGGTAAACGTTGTTGCATGCCGGGATAACGTGCGTAAGAAGGGCAACATTTTATCCGGACCGAACGAACAATTCAACCCTGTGCTGAACAATCCGGCATGTTCTGTAGAAACCAGAAAAGCTTCAATGGTTTGGCCGGACAACACCCTTCCGGAATTATCAGCAATGGTGGCAGACAACATAACCGGCATTCCGGGAGCTTCTTCTTCCAGTGCAAATAAAGCCGCTTTGGCATTAAGGGTATCGAATACCGTTTCTACCAGAAACATATCTACGCCCCCGTCTTTCAATCCCCTGGCCTGCTCCCTGTAAGCGTTTACCAGGTCCATAAAAGCAACGGCCCGTTCTCCGGGACGGTTCACATCGGGAGATATGGATGCCGATTTGTTAGTAGGTCCCATAGATCCGGCCACCAACAGGGCCCCGCTTTCACGCGCCAGCCGGCCCGCTTCCCGATTCATTTCGTACACCCGGTCCTGCAAGCCGTAATCCTGTTGGGATATAGCATTGGCATTGAAGGTGTTGGTAGTGACAATATCGGCTCCCGCCGCAACGTATTCCTTGTGTATGGACAATATAAGAGCAGGTTGCGTAAGGACAAGAATATCATTGTTTCCCTCCGCTCCGGCGGGAAAAGACGGACTGTGGCGCTGGATCATGGTTCCCATAGCGCCGTCCAAAATCAACAAACGCCCTTTCAGATGGGATCCGGGCTTACTGTTTAGCCAGTTCACTTATTGTCTCAAACAAGTCATCCACTCTTTTAAGAAATTCTTCTTTCAACGCCTTGAAATGAGGCCTGGCAGGTTTCTCGTGAATTTTATTCAGTCTTTCAAACATTTCATCCCTCAGGGCAATCGCCTGGTTGATCACTTCCATGGCCTCTTCTTCCTTTTTGTCGGGATTAATGTATATAAATGTACAGCAATCAGAGATTACCTCATCTATTAAATAATCAATATCTTTTTTGAATGTTCTTAAATTTTCAGGCATACTCGTTTTTTTAAAAAAATAAATTATAAAGGTTCAACCCCAATTCCGGGTTTGTCTTCCAGGGTAATACGTCCGTCCACCACCTTCATTCCGGTGAATATATCGTTAGCTATCAGCCAATTCCCATCCAAATCTGCCCATTCCAGCTGATCTGCAAACTGGGCCGCGGCAGAGATCGCGACAGATGTTTCGGTCATGCACCCCATCATAATACGCATATGAAGTGCTTTGGCCAGGGATATCATCTCGCGGGCTTCCCGCATTCCGGTACATTTCATCAATTTGATGTTGATACCGTCATAAGCTCCGTAAAGCTTTCTTACATCCGACAACCGCTGGCACGCTTCATCGGCCATGATCGGCAGCGGACTGCGATCCCGCAGCCAGGCAGCTTCGTCCAGCAATAATTTTGGCATGGGCTGTTCAACCATTTCCACTCCCCTTTGGGCAAGCCATTCTATCATCTCCAGGGCATACCCCTTTTCTTTCCAGCCCTGGTTGGCATCAACTACTATGGGCAGTTGGGTGACCTCGCGGATGGTCGTGATCATGGTTTTGTCGTTCTCTTCCGAATTTCCGAGTTTAACCTTAATCAAGTTGTAGTCCAGAGTTTCCAGGGTTTTCTTACGTATTTCTTCTTTATCAATGCTTCCGTCGGGAGCATAGGCCAGCCCCACTGTCACAGAAGTACTGGGAAGGTTTTGGTTATTCCATCCCCAGATTTTCCACCAGGGTTGTCCCATGATTTTGCCGCATAAATCGTGCAAAGCAATATCTACGGCACATTTTGCGGCTGTATTATTGGTAGTGATATTATCTACATAAGTCAAAATATCTTCTATCTGGAAAGGAGAACTGAACTTGCCCAGATCCACACGTTTGAGGAATTCCATGGCAGAAGCCGTGCTTTCTCCCAGATAAGGCGGCATGGAAGCCTCTCCGTAACCTACATATCCCTGATAAGAAATTTTGGTCAAAACTATGGGGGTTGTGGAACGGGAAGATCCCGCAATGGTGAAAACGTGTTTCATCCGGGCTTCAAACGGTTCAAATGTGAGGACCATTTTGTCTGATCCGGCAACTCTTACGGACCTGCGTTTACCGCTTGCTCCCGATGCGAAAAGACGTACAGGATTGGCGACCGCTGCGGCTGCGGCCAGGGCCATGGATGTTTTTAGAAAATCGCGTCTGGTTGAATTCATGTTCTATTAGGTATGTTGTAACTTAGTTTGCCGATAGTCCGTACCAGGGATGCTCCCTTACAGATACCACACCGGTTCCGTCGTCTATATGATTGAGAATCCGGACGGCTCGCAATAACCGGTCGGATCCCGAATAATAAATTTCACTGGCAGGATCCAGGGAATTCACCCGAACAAGACCGGATGAGTGAATAAAACGGCTGTCTCCAATATAGATGCCCACGTGGGTAATACTTTCTTTTCTTTTTTCCGTAGCCTTTCTTCCGAAAAATATCAGGTCTCCCATTTGCAGGTTTTGCCATCCTTCGGAAATGTTTACCTCCTGGCCCATGCGGGCTTGCTGGGAAGCGTCACGCAAAAGAATTACGCCGTTCAGGAAATACGTGTTTTTTACCAGACCGCTGCAATCCATTGCTTTGACAGATGTTCCTGCCCATAAATAAGGAAATCCCATAAATTGCAGTGATGTGGAAATAATTTGTTCCGGCATGGGATTTTCATTCATGGCCCATTCCCTGAAAGGTTCCGCATCAAAGCGCGATACGTAAGCCTGTTTCCCGTTTGGAAGTTTTACCCTGTAATACAGCGGAGTGTGCCCCTCCAGCTCAACAATATTTCCCCAGACACCGTCAGCCACGACCGGAGCACCGGGCAGCGCCTGTTCCCTGAATAATGTATAATGTTTGTTTATGATCACCTTGGGAGCAGCCATCCATGCTGCATAAGCCCGGCTGTCCATAGCCTGTACTCCTGAAGACGGAGCCCAGGCAATATATCCTTCAGGTGTTTTTACCATGGTCCAGCTTCCTTTTTCCTGCAAGATCCTTAAAGGTGTACCCATCAAAGTCTGTGTGGCCGATTCGGAAGCATGCCTCGGTTCGTACCTGTGGCTGACAACCGAAAGAGAAGTTACTCCGTATATGAATCCCTCCAGCCCCGGATCCGGCAATACGGTTACACTGTCTTCAAGTGTAATGCCCTGGGAAGCTGCGGCAGCTATCAAAGCAGGCACCACCCCCGATTCAGTGGTGGTTCCCCGAACGATATAACTCTTTGAACCTTTTTGCTTTTCAAAAGTAATATCATAGACTTTCTCCCTTCTGTCAGGTGCGAAAGCCGATTTCATGTTTTCGGAAATGACCGATAATTGTTCCAGATTCCTGCCTTTCGCGCACCCGGCGAGAACGGCAATTGCGACAGAAGCCGCCAGGAGGTAATTGCTCAGCTTTTTCATAACTTACAAATTTAGGGCAAATCTTTGATATGACAAGCCTTACTTTTACCTTTGCAGCATGCAAAGGTATCGTTCATTTACCGGATTTTTTATTCAAAAATACGGAACACGGCTCCAGAAAGTGGTCGTTGACGCAGGTTTTACCTGCCCAAACCGCGACGGGACTGTAGGGACAGGAGGCTGTACCTATTGTGATAACAAGGCTTTTCATCCCGGATACAGCACTCCGGACAAAAGCCTCACAAAACAGATAGATGAAGGTATTGAATTTCATCACGTCAGGTACAGGAAAGCCGGGGGTTACCTGGCCTACTTTCAACCTTACTCCAACACACATGCCCCCCTGGAAGATCTGCGCCGTATCTACAAACCTGTTTTGGATGATCCCCGGATAAGCGGGATTGTTATAGGAACCCGTCCGGATTGTATAGATGAGCAAAAACTGGTTTATTTCCGGGAACTGTCAAAAGAAAAGATCGTCATGCTGGAATACGGGGTGGAATCCTGTTACAACAGGACACTGAGACGGATAAACCGGTGTCATACCTGGGAACAATCGGTGGAAGCCATTCAAACAACAGCCGCACACGGTCTACACACAGGTATTCATATGATCCTTGGACTTCCGGGGGAATCCCGGGAAGACATGCTTAATGAAGCGGCCATAATCAGCAGGTTGCCAGTGACAAGTCTTAAGCTGCACCAGCTTCAGATAGTAAAAGGAACTCCCATGGAGAAGGAATTTGACAAAGCTCCCGGAGACTTTGTGACATTCACACTCCCTGAATACCTGGATTTTGTTATCGATTTCCTGGAATTGCTGCGCCCGGATATTTTCATTGAACGGATAGCCGGAGAAGTCCCTCCCCGTTTTGTAAATGCAACGCCCTGGGGGTTGATTCGCAACGTTGAAATTATTCGTCTCCTGGAAAAACGCCTGGAAGAACGCAACACGTATCAGGGTGCAAAATACGTTAATCCGCAAGAAAATCCAGTTCCTGACAATCGGTGACGACCTGTAAATTGCGGTAAAAACGCTCCGGCATGAACCCTGTAGCAACCATCCGCTCCAACTGAAGCAGCAAAGGATCATAAAACCCTCCGATATTCAGCAAAATTACAGGCTTTTGAATTTTGTCCAATTGTTTATATACCAAGGCGTTGAACATTTCGTCCATGGTTCCGTAACTGCCCGGGAAAACCAAAATGGCATCACAATTTGAAATCAGTCTTTGTTTCCGTTCTTCAAGATCAGCAACCTGTACCATTTTTGTAAGCTTTTCATGAGCGATCTTCTTTTCTTCTATCAAAGCAGGCATGATCCCTTCTACAGTTCCCCCGTGTGCCAGAACACTATCTGCCAATACACCCATAATGCCCACCCGGGTTCCCCCGTAAACAAGCTCTATCCCCTTTTTAGCCAAAAGCTCTCCCAAAAGTGCTGCCTGGCGGATGATTTCCGGATTGTTCCCTTTCCGGGATCCGCAAAAAACGCTAACTCTTTGCATATAATTTATTCACTATTACGGCAATTGCCCCGTCACCCGTTACATTACAGGCTGTCCCGAAACTGTCCATGGCAATATACAGGGTAATCATCAGACCAATAGCCTCGGCATTGAAACCCAGTACAGACTGAAGTACGGCTATGGCCGCCATGATGGCACCGCCGGGCACCCCGGGAGCCGCTATCATGGTGATCCCCAATAAAAAGATAAATCCGGCAAAAACGGCCGGATCCGAAGGTATGTTCATCAATATCATAACGGCCATGGCACAGGAGGTGATCTTAAGCATACTCCCGGATAAATGAACAGTGGCACAAAGAGGGATCACAGAGCCTGCCACCCTGGGGTCCACCCCGCATTTGACCGCCTGCCCCAGGGTGACGGGAATGGTCGCGGCGGAAGACTGTGTCCCCAAAGCCGTTACATAGGCCGTCAACATGGTCTTTAAAAGGAGGAAAGGATTCTTCCTTGCAACCAGTCCCGCCACTATGAACTGGAACAGCAACAGGATAACGGTCATGGCAAAGATCAGTACAATAATCTTGAGAAAGACACCCAATACCTGTTGAACCTGTCCTTCGGCTGCCATTTTCAGGAAAATGCCGTACACGAAAAAGGGCAACAAAGGGATGATCACCCCGGAAATGGTCTTGTTGATCACTTCCCTGAATCCCGTCAGGACGTTTCTGAGTGGCTCTCCGTTGGGAATAACGGTAAGCCCGAGCCCCAGGACAAAGGCAAAGACCAGGGCAGACATAACGCTGAACAGAGGCGGAAAATCCAGGGTAAAATAAGGCGTTAGTTTGTCTGCACTTTCTGCCAGACCGGCCGTCGTTTCAGCTGCCAGCCCCAATGCATTTCCGTTGCTCTGCAACAATACAGGGTATATGGCCCGGCATGTGAAATAAGCAAAGAACCCGCTTAACAACGTAGAACCGTAAGCCAGGCCCAGTGTTGTACCCAGCATTTTACCGGCACCTTTCCCCAATTCGGCTATCCCTGGAGCTATAAGCCCCAGGATGATCAACGGCACAATGAAGTCCAGGAAAGAGCTGAACAGATCATTGAATGTCAGAAAAATACGCTGTGCCCAAACGGGAAAAAACAAACCGGATACAATGCCCAGAACAATGGCAATGGCAACTCTGGCAAGCAATCCGACTTTCCATTTTTTCATGTATACAAAGATAATACATAATCCCTCGTTTTCTTTATATTTGCAGGATAAAATCTCCGGTCATGAAATCTTTCAACAATCGTATTATTTATGAAGGACTTACTTTTGATGATGTCCTGCTTCTCCCGGCTGCTTCTTCTGTACTTCCGCGTGACGTAGACCTGACCACGCGCTTTTCAAGGAATATTGTTTTGAGTGCTCCAATTGTATCGTCGGCCATGGATACGGTTACCGACTCGTCGCTGGCCATTGCCATTGCCCGTGAAGGCGGAATTGGTGTCATCCACAAGAACATGTCCATTGAACAACAAATGGAACACGTACGGAAAGTCAAACGATCGGAAAGCGGTATGATCTATGATCCCATTGTGATCTCGCCGGACGCGTGTGTGGGAGATGCCCTGAAGTTAATGGCAGACAACCATATAGGCGGGATACCCGTAGTAGATGAAAAACACCGTCTCATAGGGATCATCACCAACCGGGATCTGCGATTTGTAGAAAACCTGGGAACTGCCATCCGGGATGTCATGACCAAAGAAAACCTGATCACCATTCACGACGGAGCCGATTTGGGCAGTGCCACGGAACTTTTGAAAATCTACAAGATCGAAAAATTGCCCGTGGTAGATAAAAATTCTAAGCTTATCGGGTTGTTGACTTTCAAAGACATCACCAAAATCAAAGACAATCCCAGGGCCAGCAAGGACAGTAAGGGAAGGCTTCGTACCGCTGCCGCCGTAGGAGTAAAAGCAGATACACTGGAAAAGATAGAAAAACTACTTACCGTAGATATAGATGCTGTTGTAATAGATACGGCACACGGCCATTCTGCCGGAGTGCTGGAGACAGTGCGAAAAGCAAAACAAGCCTTTCCGCATTTGGACATTGTGGCGGGGAACGTGGCCACGGCATCCGGAGCATTGGCCCTTGCCGAGGCCGGTGTCGATGCCGTAAAAGTTGGCATCGGCCCCGGTTCCATTTGCACCACCCGGGTAGTTGCCGGAGTGGGCGTACCCCAGTTATCGGCAATTATGCAAACGTACGAGGCACTCAGGGAAAAAGGAGTGCCGGTCATTGCCGACGGCGGGATAAGATACTCGGGCGACATGGTAAAAGCACTGGCCGCCGGTGCAGATACGGTCATGGCCGGATCCCTCTTTGCCGGAGTGGAAGAATCCCCGGGTGAAACCATTATTTTAAACGGCAGAAAGTTTAAAAGTTATCGCGGAATGGGTTCGCTGGAAGCCATGCAGCAGGGATCAAAAGACCGGTATTTCCAGGATACCGAAGAAGACATTAAAAAATTAGTTCCGGAAGGGATCGTAGCCCAGGTACCCTATAAAGGAACCCTGAGCGAAGTATTTTATCAGATGACCGGCGGGTTACGTGCCGGAATGGGTTATTGCGGAACACCCAATCTGGCTTCTCTGAAAAAAGCGGAATTTGTACGGATCACATCTGCCGGCGTTATTGAAAACCACCCTCACGATGTAACCATAACACGTGAAGCACCCAATTATTCCCGCTAATCTTTCCTGTCATGAAAAAATGGGCTTACATAACACTCTGTCTTATTACCCTTACTTCTTGTCAGCATCTGAAACGCTGGTTTGGCAATGAACCGGAACGCATGGCCCAGATAGGCAAAAATGTTCTTTATAAAAAAGATGTGGAAGGGTTGCTGAAGGAAGCACATTCTGCCCGGGATTCACAGAACATGGTAACCCATTATATCGATCTCTGGGCTATCGACAACCTGCTCCTAAAAAAAGCGGAAGAAGAGCTCTCCAAAGAAGAAAAAGACGTGGAACAGGAACTGGCGGATTACCGAAAATCCCTGTTGGTTTTCCGGTACCAGAAGAAATACGTTGAAGAACGTATTGATACCCTCATAAACACCAATGAGATCCAGTCCTATTATTCAGAGAACAGCGAACTGTTCCTGTTGGATGAGCCACTGGTCAGGGCCAGGCTTATACGTATGCGATTGCATTCGCCTTACCTCCCTATGGTACGTAATATATACCGCTCCAATACGCTGGAAGATCTTGCTCAACTGGACCGGCTTTGTGAAAGTTCTGCCGAAATCTATACCAATTATGAAGGCAATTGGATATCAGCCGGGGAATTGGCACAAGATTTGCCCCTTGGAAGAGAAACGGTAATCCAGGCGCTCAAACCTGCCGGATACATAGACACCAGGGACAGCTTGTATGCGTACCTGGTTTCTGTAAGCGAGTTTGTTCCGGCGGGAAATCCCGCCCCTATGGAACATATCCGGGCAAATATACGCCAGATTATTATCAGAAAAAGAAAACAGCAATTGTTAAAAGACCTCGAAACCCGGGTGCTGAAAGAGGGTTGGAACAAACAAATAATAAAAATTTACGATAAGGATGAAGGTTAGAAAATCTGCAATAAGTATTTTGGTTCTTCTGTTAACCGCAGGTTCGGCTTTTGGACAAAAATACGGCAATGGCCTGGTGGATAAAGTTATTGCCCTGGTGGGAAATGAAATGATCCAGCTTTCCACTATAGAAGAAGAAGTACAGATGCAGATCATGCAAGGGGTAATCTCTGACAAAAACATCCGTTGTGAAATATTGGAAAACATGTTGGTTTCCAAGCTGATGCTAAGTCAGGCCCGTTTAGACAGCCTTACCGTGAACGAAGAATATGTAGAACTTGAACTGGAAAACAGGCTGCAGGACATTAAAACCCGTTTGGGTGGAGAAAAAGCGACCGAAGAATATTTTCACAAACCCATCTTCAGGCTTAAACAGGAATGGCGGGATTTGTTTCGTGAACAAAGCCTTACCCGGGATATGCAGTCTACCATTACCGAAAGCGTACCGCCTCTTACCCCAAAAGACATTGAAGATTTTTACGGGCAAACTCCAACGGACAGCCTTCCTATCATTCCCACTCAATACCAGCTGAGCCAGATAGTGCTTTATCCCCCTAAAGAGGAAGCCATCCTGATGGTTAAAGAACGCCTGTTGGAATTCAGGGAGAGAATCCTGAACGGAGAGCGTTTCAGCACTCTGGCTACGTTATATTCTCAGGATCCCTACTCGGCCCGCCGGGGAGGAGAACTGGGCATGGCTGCCAAACAGATGTACTGGCCTGCATTCGGGGACGCTGCCATTGTATTGAAAGAAGGACAGGTTTCTCAAATAGTGGAAACACCCGACGGTTATCACCTTATTCAATTAATCGAGCGCGAAGGCGATATGTTCAATGCACGTCATATCCTCCTGAAACCCGACGTTCTGAGCTCGGACAGGATTGCCAGCCTGAACCGGCTCGACAGCATAGGCAATGCAATAAAAACAGACAGCATCACTTTTGAAAGAGCGGCTGTCTTATACTCGGAAGACCCTCCTTCACGTTTGAACGGGGGACGTATGGCAGACGAGAATACCGGATCCATGCTTTTTGAAAAGGACCAGCTCAAAACCAGCGATTACAATGTTCTCAAGGATATGAAAGAAGGTGATATTTCCACCGCATTTGAAAGCAGGGACAATGAAGGCCGCGAAGGGAACGTAATTTATAAGATCATCCGGCTGGATAAAATCATTCCTTCCCACACAGCGAACCTGGAAGACGATTACAACGTCATACAGAATATGGCCGAAAACAAACAACGTATGGACGCCATTGAAACCTTTATTAAAGAAAAACAACAAACCACTTATATCCGTATAGATCCCCTGTTCAGGGATTGTATTTTCAAACGGGACGGTTGGATCAAGTAATGAAAAGACACCGGATTCTGCTGTTTCTCGTAACCATTGCGGGATGTATAACAGCCAGCCATCACCTTCTTGGACAATCCTCCGTACAGGAGCGGTCTGAAGATGACAAAGTGCACCTGATTAGTGCCAAGGTGGCTGAAATGTACGAATTGTTCGGGGTCAGCTACCGGAAAGTGACAGGTCCGGCCAGTTTTCTTCATAATGACACCTACATTCTTTGCGATACAGCCATCTGGAATACCGAACAAAACGTAATCCATGCCGTTGGCAATGTCCAGGTTATTCAGGAAGGAACCCGCTTAACGGGAGAAACCATACATTACCTGGGAGATCTTAACACGGCTGAAGTCCGCGGAAGGGTGGTTGAACTCATTGACAAGGACGAAAACCGTCTTCGCACACAATATCTGAACTTCAACACAAAAGACAGTATAGGTTATTTCTTCAACGGGGGAAGTATTGTAGATAACGAAGGAACGCTGCTGGAGAGCCGGCGGGGTTACTATTACTCCAAAGAAAAGCTGTTTTGCCTGTATGAGCACGTGGAAATGGGGACCGACACCCTTAAAATAAAAGCCGATTCCCTTTATTACCACACCGATCTGAACCTTGCCGAGTATTGGGGAAATGTGCAGGCATGGCACACCGACGGTTTTTTGACCTGTCACGAAGGAACGTACGAAAGGGAAAAGGAACTTTTTCATTTTCTGGACGATGTCTTTATCCAAACAGAGGAACAGGAGATCTATGCCGATGATGTTCATTACGACCGCCTGAAAAATTCCGGAACATTACTTAAAAACGTACAGGTTAGGGATACCACCCAGCAAATCCTGGTCCTTGGAGACTGTCTGGATTTCCGGCGTGAACCCGACTGGGTACAGGTAACGGAAAACCCTGTCTTTATTGCCTGTGAAACAGATCCGGAAACAAACCGTACGGATTCGCTATTTCTGGGTTCCGATACCCTCCGTGTTTTTACAACCACCATTGGCCAAATGGACTCCACAGACAGGAGCAGGGCTTTTGAACGCAGGGAAATACCCGTTCGTACAAAACCTTTATTGCCGGCAGATTCTCTGTCTGTTGCAGATACCATTACCACCGTTGACACGCTTGTCGCCTCTGAAACAGTTAAAAAACCGGAATCTGTTCCCGCAAAAAAAGATACGGTATCTGATCCCGAAAATGAACTGACCAAAAGAATGATTCTGTCAGACTCACTGGATATACAAATAAGTCTGATCAAAATAGACAGTTCGTTTCTTGCCGGCGTACGCCAGGAAGGAGACAGTTTATTCAATACCATGGAAGTGCACCTTTTCTATGGGTATAATAACGTCAAAGTCTATAGAAATGACCTGCAATCGGTTTGTGATTCCCTGGTTTTCAATAGTATAGATTCCGTATTAAGACAATACGGCAAGCCTGTTATATGGAATCAGGAGAGTCAGCTGAGTGCAGACAGTGTCTTTTTCCGTTTCAGCAGGGATTCCCTGTACCGTGTTGACTTTCTCTCGGCTTCGTTTCTGATCTCACAGGAGGAAGAAATATTTTTTCACCAGATAAAGGGAGATATGATGCAGGCCCATATCAGGGATAACGATATATTCCGTTTTGATGCCCTTAAAAACGTGAAAGCCCTTTTTTATATCCCGGAAGACAGTCTTATCACATCGCTTAATATTAAAGAATGTGAAGAAATGAATGTAATGCTGAAAGAAAGAAGGGCAGAACGCATTACATACAAAAAATCGGTAAAAAGTGATATGATTCCGCTTTTTGAACTGAAAAAGGAACAGGAACGTTTGGCCGATTTCAACTGGAGAGCTGCCGACAGGCCTATAGACAGGTACAGCATTACCCAAAGAAGCATCATTCCGTCGCCGCTTAAAACGGGAATTATTTATAAACCACCGCTTTTCCCTTACACCCTTAAGTATTTTCCAAGTGTACATGCCCTTCCGTCCACACTGCGTAGCGGTGTTACTATTGATGCAGTAAAAGAATTGAATAGAAGGGAAAGCGAAAACAGAATAAACCCGTTCCTGCCGTTGGAGTCTCTAATGGACAGTAAACCTGAAGAACCTCAGCCTTCCCGCATCAGGCAACGCATCCCGCCAAATCGCAGGAGAATCACCACTATTCTTGAACAAAAAAAATCAGAGATTCAGAAAGTTGAATAATTGCAAGACATCCTGCGCCTGATTGAGGTCCAGTTTGTTTTCTTTAATATAGTTTTTAACCAGATCTTTTTTATCGGGAAATAATTTATTGAAACTTCTTCTGCTGGCTATGTATAGCTTGTTTCCGTCATAGAGAAGTGCTTGGTGAGTCAGGGTATAAGGAATATCCCGTAAGCTTTTCAAATAAACAGTCTGGGCCGAGGATCCCGGGACATCATACATAGCTGATATGTCGGAAATTGATGATGTTGCGTCTGCCATTCCGTAAGCACCAATCTTTTGTGTTTGTTCAATATTCACGGATGAACGTATTCCAATAGCCTTTGAGCCCATGACTGACAGTAGTCTGATCCATGATTTATCATGACGTAAGTAAGTGTCCTTTCCTATTGAGAGAATTCGGGCGGCATCCTGATCTTTCATCACCAGCGTATCTCCTTCGGGAGAGATAAAATGAAGATGGGATCCTATAAGATACAAATTGATCATTCCTTCAGAAGTACTCCGGTCAGAAAACAAAATGGTCCCTTTCTGGAATTCGGGATACATATAGACCACATCATCCGGCAAAACAGTGTTCAGGTCTGAACCGATGGCGGCTTCCACAACTCCGCGTTGACGGGTTTGTGCAACGATTCCTGATGGAAACAATATCATTGTTGCTATCAGGGCAACAGCAATTTTTATTTTCATGATTTTATTCTTTACCAGGCGTATAAGGGTAACCCGCCCATTAATTCTTTTACGCGTTTCTTCACACGTTCTATTACGGTCTGGTCATCTACATGGGACAGCACTTCATCTATCAAATTTACAATGGATTCCATATCATGTTCCTTTAATCCGCGTGTGGTCACGGCGGGCGAACCTACCCGGATACCCGATGTTTTAAACGGGGAACGGGAATCAAACGGAACCATATTCTTATTTACCGTAATATCTGCTTTAACCAGGGTATTCTCAGCTTCTTTTCCCGTCAGATCCGGGAATTTGGAACGCAGATCTATCAACAACAGGTGATTGTCTGTGCCTCCGGATACAATAGCGTAATTTTTTTTGGTAAAAGCGGCACCCAGGGCCTGGGCATTTTTTTGTACCTGAATCTGATATTCCTTGAATTCAGGCTGCAGGGCTTCAAAGAAGGCTACAGCTTTTCCGGCAATTACATGTTCCAGGGGACCTCCCTGAACACCGGGAAAAACACTGGAATTGATCATGGCGGACATTTTTTTGATCACTCCTTTAGGGGTTGTTATTCCCCACGGATTCTCAAAATCCTTGCCTATCAAAACAATTCCTCCCCGGGGCCCACGCAAGGTTTTATGAGTAGTGGATGTTACTATATGAGCGTATTGTATAGGATTGTCCAGCAGACCGGCGGCTATCAGGCCGGCCGGGTGGGCCATATCTACCATAAATATTGCGCCTACCTTATCAGCAATCTCACGCATGCGTTTGTAATCCCATTCCCTGGAATAAGCAGATCCACCGCCAATGATCATTTTTGGCCGGTGTTCCAGGGCAAGCCGTTCCATATCATCGTAATCTATCAAACCGGTTTGGGGATTGAGTTGATAAGCTACCGGATTATACAGGATCCCGGAAAAATTTACTGGCGAACCATGCGTCAGGTGTCCTCCGTGCGCCAGATCAAGCCCCATGAACGTGTCTCCGGGTTTGAGACAAGCAAGGAATACGGCCATGTTTGCCTGTGCTCCCGAATGAGGTTGTACATTGGCATACTCGGCCCCGAACAATTCACAAATCCTGTCTATGCACAACTGTTCGGATTTGTCCACGACTTCGCATCCCCCGTAATACCTGGCTCCGGGGTAACCTTCGGCATATTTATTGGTTAGCACAGACCCCATGGCTTTTAAAACCTGGGGACTTACAAAATTTTCGGAAGCAATTAATTCAATCCCGTTAGACTGACGGTTTTCCTCCTTTCTGATAAGATCAAAAAGAGCTATGTCCTGTTTCATTTCAAAAAAATTTTAATCTGTAAAGATATAAAGAAACCCGGGTAGACCGGGTTTCTTCTCAACTCAAAATTCAAATTATTCTTCTCCCGTCACCTCAACTTTTACAGTAGCTGTGATGTCGCGGTATATTTTGACCAAGGCTTCGTGAATACCAACTTCTTTGAGGGCCTCTCCACCGGGGAACGAAATATTGCGTCTGTCTACATCCAATCCCTGTGCGGCAAGGGCTTCTGCTACCTGAATGTTATTTACAGAGCCAAAAACCTTTCCGTTGCTGCTTACTTTAGTGGCAATCTTAACCTGGACTTCGGCCAGTTTTGCTGCCAAAGCCTGGGCTTCTTCACGGATTTTGGCTTCTTTGTGAGCCCGTTGACGCATGTTTTCTTCGTGCATTTTTTTGGCAGAAGGTGTAGCCATCACTGCCATTCCCTGGGGTATAAGATAATTGGTGGCATACCCGTTACGGACATTAACGACATCGTCCTTATGTCCCAGATTGTTCACATCTTGCTTTAAAATTATTTCCATGACCTTCTTTCCTCCTTATTTTAGTAAATCGGTAACGTAGGGCAGTAAAGCCAGATGACGGGCACGTTTCACGGCCTGAGCCACTTTACGCTGGTATTTCAATGATGTACCGGTAAGTCTGCGGGGCAATATCTTGCCTTGTTCATTCAAAAACCGTTTCAGGAATTCGGGATCCTTGTAATCAATGTATTTAATTCCTGCTTTTTTGAAACGGCAGTATTTTTTCTTTTTCACCTCTACTGTAGGAGGGTTCAAAAAACGTATTTCATTATTATTTGCCATGTTCTAGTCCTCCTCTTCAATGTCAATATCATCATCCACGACCGGTTTCTTGGCTTTGGGAGCCGCTTTTTCTTCCTTTACGGGAGCAGCTTCCTTGGCGGGGCCGTGTTTTTTTTCTGCATATGCGATGGCATGTTTATCCATTGCGAAAGTCAGGTACCGGATTACGCGCTCATCCCTGCGGTACTGGAGTTCCAGTTTTGCAATAAAATCAGGGTCAGCTTTGAATCCTAACAAGTGATAAAACCCGGTGGTTTTTTTCTGGATGGGGTACGCCAGCTTTTTCAGCCCCCAATCTTCTTCGTAAACGATCTCGCCCTGGTTGGCTACTATCAGATCACGAAATTTGGCAACCGCTTCCTTCATCTGAACTTCAGACAAAACGGGAGTTAAAATGAAAACGGTTTCGTACTGTTTTAACATAGTGATTGTTTATTATTTAAATTATAAAAGGGCTGCAAAGATAGGAAATTCCCGCAGCCCGTCAAATTTTTTTTAAAGGTATTCCGTGCCCGTCTATTTCACGGGAGCATTTTTAAGTGTTTCCACCAGTAAATCCCAGAATTTCTGTACGCTGGAGATCAGGCACCTTTCATCGGGAGAATGAGGAGAGCGGAGTGTGGGGCCGAAGGAAATCATGTCCCAATGGGGATAAGTTCCTCCCAGGATACCGCATTCCAGGCCTGCATGAATGGCTTTTACCTTTGCCTCCTGCCCAAACATACCTTTGTAGGTATCAAGCATGGCCTTCAGTATGGAAGACTCCATGTTTGGTTTCCATCCCGGGTAAGCACCGGAAAAAGTGGCGCGTGCTCCAATATTGATAAAGGAACAAGCTAATGCCGTTGCCATATCTTCTTTTGCCGAGTCAACCAGGCTGCGAATCAGGCAATGCACAGCTATCTGTCCTTCTTTAGCCATAAATATTGCCATGTTGGAAGATGTTTCCACCAATCCGGGCATAGAAGCACTCATGGCCCATACTCCGTTGGGAGCTGCATAAACAGCACGGATAATCCTCAATGCCGTGTCCCGCGGAACAATGTCTTTTGGGGTTTCACATACTTCAACGGTAACCTCCAGACCCGGATCCACCAGTTTCAATTCCGTAGCAATGATGCCGGCCATTTCGTCCGTCAATGTTTTAATCCGGTCTTTATTCGCCGGATCGTAACATATTACCGCATCGGCTTCCCGGGGTATGGCATTACGCAGATTCCCTCCTTCCACAGAAGCAACTACAATGTCCGATTTCTCCATCAAGTGGTAAAGAATGCGTACTATGATCTTATTGGCATTTCCGCGTCCAAGAATGATGTCCATACCGGAATGCCCGCCCTTAAGGCCGGTAACATTTATGTGAGCGGCTTCCCAACCTGCAGGTACCGGTTCGGGAGTATATTCCATTTCAAAAGAACCATCTTCTCCACCTGCACAGCCTACATAAAGCTCTCCTTCATCTTCCGAGTCCAGGTTCAGCAAAATATCGCCTTTCAGCACGCCGGATTTAAGTCCCCTGGCACCTGTCATACCGGTTTCTTCATCGGTTGTGATCAGTACTTCCACGGGGCCATGCTGCAGATCATCCGCTTCCAAAACGGCCATAGCGGCAGCTACACCCATTCCGTTATCGGCTCCCAGTGTCGTTCCTGTTGCATATACCCATTCTCCCTCTATACGGGGAATGATGGGGTCTTTTTCAAAATCATGTTGGGTGGCGTTATTTTTTTGAGGGACCATATCCATATGTGCCTGCAATATGATGCCCTTCCGGTTTTCCATCCCGGGAGTGGCGGGTTTGCGTATAATGACATTCCCTATTTCGTCTACAATGGTTTCCAGCCCCAGTTTTTTACCGTATTCAGCCAGGAAGGCGCGAATTTTTTCTTCTTTTTTAGAAGGACGCGGTATACGGGTTAATGAATAAAAGTGTTTCCAGACTCTTTTCGGGTTAAGATCAATAATGTCCATAAAATATTTTTTAATTAATAATAAAATTCAATACAGGACCTTTCTGATATACAGGGATCCGTGCCTGCAACAATTCTTTTTGCCCGTCTGTCAGGCGTACCATCGTGATGACCGGTTGACGGTAGAAGAGCCTTGTTCCCGAGCGCATCTTGCTTTCATCGGCAATTATCCTGGGGAACGGCTCATCTCCTGTTACATCAATTTCCAGGATAATGGGTCGCCCGCCCACATTATCGGCAGGCAACAAACCTCCGGTTTCAGAAAAACGGAATGCTACGTAACGGGTTCGTTCCTGATCGGGAAGCACATCTGTTGAAATATGTGTTTTGCCTGTGGTGGTCTCTCCCAAAAAGAGCCTCAGGTATTCTTCTTCCATACGCCTCATTTCATCTACGGCAGCACCCATGGCTTCTCCGCTGTAAATAGCATCCGTATCACCGGTTATGATGGCATAACGCATATCCCGCAACCGGAATATTTTCCGGGCAGCTTCCTCGGCTCTCTGTTCCGGTGTTTTTTCAACCAATTGTGTTTGCTGAACGGGAATAGCAGACACCTCGCGTCCTTCAACCTGCGACCGGTATAAAGTAGTGCGTTCTTCTTTCAGGTTCTCAATAATCCCGGCATCTGAAACATCTCCGGGTCCGTCCGGGGCGGGAAACCTCCATTTGGTTTCTTTTGCGCGGTAAGCATCGGCAAGCAGAACAAGCCCCTGGGATGTAAGTTGTAAAAACCAGGGTTCCGGATTTTCTTTGGTCAATTGTGCCATATAAAGCTGATGCGGATCAGTTTCAAGCATAGGAGTCATTTCTATACGCGACAGCTCGTACGTAGTCGTCCGGTTCTGCCCGGCATCTATTCCCAGGAATTTCCGGGCATAACGCGCGTAGGGACCGGGGACAAACTGTGTATAGTGAGCTTCGGCCACTATCCTTATACATGTCCTCGGAAGACTGTAAACGACAGCCCCTTGGGGGATCTGTTGTCCTTCGGTCACGGGCTGTCCCTGGATTGGTATCCAAAGACTTAAAGCCAGCAACAAGATCATCAGTTTTTTCATATCCTAAAGTTTTAAAAGTCTCATGCAAATATCAAGCCTTTGATGGAGGCACTCTTTTCCATCGTTTGTGACTCCATAACCACAAATGAGGTGCCCGTTCAATATCCTTTTCCAGCAACGCGGCAAATTTCCGGCTGATTGCTCCTTCTTCCGTTTCCGCAGCATTTTCCGTTATCAGGGAAATATGCAATGCATACCTGCCCTTTTCTGATTGGTGCAAAACACCGTATACTACCGCGAAACCATATTTACGTGCTAAAGCTTCCGGCCCTTCAATCATAAGGGTTGGTTGATTCAAAAAAATGCCGGAAACACTCTTTCCAACAGGACCGGGACACTGATCACTGATCATGGCATAAATGCCCGGCTCATCCCTGTGTTGTGCCATATATCTTGCCACACGTCTGCTTTCAAGGATTTTCCATCCTGTTTTATACCGGCTCCTGAGGGTAATCATCAATTTATCAAACAAGGGAGAATTCAAACGCTGGTAAACCATATGTAGCTGTTGCACATCATATCCGCAGATATCTGTTTGTCCGGGGCAACTGCAAGCCCTTAAAAATTCCCAGTTTCCCATGTGAGGAAGCATGACCACAACGCTCTTTCCTTTTTCTCGCAGGCTTTCCAACACCCCGCAATCTTCAATGGAAAACCGTTTCATCACGCTTTTCCCGGATGCGGTAAACAACCAGATGGTCTCGGCAAACAACCTTCCCAGGTACCGGTAAAAGTCCTGCACCATGCGTTGGATTTCCCTGTAGGACTTCGTGGGAAAAGACCGGGCCATATTGATAGTTACGACCGCTTTGCGGTAACCTCCCAATCTCAAGGGCAATACTACAAAAATGAACGAAAGGCCGTATAAAAGGCGCAGAGGCAAAAAACTAAACAGACAGATTGTTGTGTAAACAACTAAAAAACAAATCCGCGAAAATATGGCCTTCATAAGCAGACAAAGTTACCAAAATTATCGTATTTTTGCCGGATATAAACTCAAAATAACCAAACCACTATGTTCAAAGGACAACCCAAAGGACTGATTGCCGCTGCGCTTGCCAATATGGGCGAACGCTTTGGCTTTTACACAATGATGGCTATCCTGTCGTTGTTTTTATCGGCCAAATTCGGCCTCAATGAAACAACTACCGGAGTTATATATGCCATTTTTTATGCCCTTATTTACGTTTTAGCCCTGGTCGGGGGTATTATTGCCGATAAAACAAAGAATTATAAGGGAACCATTTTGACGGGGATCGTAATGATGACCGCCGGATACATTATCATTGGATTTCCAACCCAAACACCGGTTCCCAACCTGGGTCTTTATCTTGCACTCACCTGTGTGGGGCTGTTTGTCATTGCTTTCGGGAACGGCTTGTTCAAAGGAAACCTGCAGGCTGTAGTAGGACAGATGTATGACAATTCAAAATTCTCCTCTAAAAGGGACACCGGATTTCAGATCTTCTACATGTTCATCAATATAGGTGCCATCTTCGCTCCTTTCTTTGCAATAGCTGTCAGAAACTGGTGGCTGCAATCACACGGCCTGATTTACAACTCTGAATTACCGGCTTTGTGTCATCAATTCCGCGCCAATGAACTTACCGGTGAAGCTATGGAAAAATTTGCCATGGCCGCTTCTGAAGCCAACCAGGCTCCCGTGTCAGATCTGGCCGCTTTTGCAGATCGGTATCTGGACGTATTCAACACCGGTTTCCATTACGCATTTTTTGTAGCCGTCGGAGCCATGATCATATCACTGGTGATCTTTTTGTTGACCAAAAACAGATTGCCGGACGTCAAAAAAGACGGTATTGCCACTGAAGAAAATCCGGAAGCCAAAGTAACCAAAATGGATGTTGCCGAAGTAAAACGTCGTTTACTGGCATTGTTTGCCGTATTCGGGATCGTTATCTTTTTCTGGTTTTCATTCCATCAGAACGGCCTCTCGCTGACTTTCTTTGCGCGCGATTACACAGACCTGAGCATGATTGACATCAACCTGGGATTTACCCGTATAGTAGGGGCAGAAATGTTCCAATCCGTAAATCCTTTGTTTGTGGTATTGCTGACCCTGTTGATAGTACCGTTCTTCTCCTGGCTGAACAAAAAAGGGATGGAACCCTCCACCCCCAAAAAGATCGCCATCGGTATGGGAATTGCCGCTGCCGCTTACCTGATCATGACTTTTGCATCCATCGATCTTCCTCTTTTCAGCGACGTCAAGGCAGCCGGAGGGCTGGCACAATCTGCCAAAGTAGGACCTTTTATCTTAATATCAACGTATTTTGTTTTGACCGTTGCCGAGTTGTTTATCAGCCCGCTCGGATTGTCATTCGTGTCCAAGGTTGCCCCGCCTCACATGCAGGGATTGATGCAGGGAGGATGGCTGGCCGCCACAGCTGCCGGTAACCAGTTGCTGTTCATTGGAGGCCTGATGTATTCACATATTCCCTTGTGGGCTACCTGGACAGTGTTTGTTGTAGTGTGTCTCATATCCATGATTACCATGCTGTCTATGGTTAAATGGCTGGAACGGGTAGCAAAATAGCAAATACACTGCGCAGATCGGCCGGCTTTTATGCCGCCATTGCCATAGTATGCTGGTCCACTGTGGCCACTGCATTTAAATGGGGGCTTGCCAGCCTGACACCTGCCGCATTGCTTTTTATTGCCACCACATCTGCTATCGCCACGTTGTTTTTGCTGCTACTGGCAGCCGGAAAACGTGGCGATCTTTTTTCCATCCGGCGAAAAGCTTTGGGAAGAGCGGCTTTGCTGGGATTGATCAATCCTTTTCTGTATTACCTGATTCTTTTTAAAGCTTACAGCATGTTGCCCGCCCAGGTGGCTCAGGCGCTCAATATGATTTGGCCCCTTGTTCTGGTGATATTGTCCATTCCTGTCCTTGGGCAGAAAATAGGATGGATGAGTATACTGGCAATGATAATAAGTTTTACAGGGGCATTGTTTATTGCACTGCAGGGAGATCCGCTAGCATTATTCCGGGAAGGGCTGCACATTAAAAATCCGTGGGGTGTCGTTTTGGCTATGGGCAGTGCCTTTTTATGGGCTATTTACTTTCTGCTCAATATGAAAAACAAACTGCCGGATGACATTTCCCTTTTCTTGAACTTTCTTTTTGCCTGGATATACCTGGCGTTGTTTTTACTTATAAAACACATAACAGGTCCAGAGAATCCGGAGTTCATCCTTTCCGGGATTTCCCTTCGCAGTGTATTATCAGGTGTATACATTGGGATTATTGAAATGGCCGTCCCTTTTATCATATGGCTTAAAGCCCTGAAATTGGCCAAAAACACCGCGGTAGTCAGTTCCCTGATTTATATATTCCCGTTTTTGTCGCTTATCCTGATCCATTACATATTGGGTGAACCTGTGTATCCGTCTACTGTAACGGGCCTGATCCTGATTGTGGGAGGCATACTGCTGTCCCGCTTCACGCCTGCCAAACAAACCGGAGAAAAAAAAGTATCTTTCTGACATGAAAAATCCGGCACGTCATGTAATTGTTCTTTTATGCCTGGTCCTGGCAATGATCTCCTCTGTGTCACTTAACGGCCAGACACCGCTGCGCTCCCTGGACGATCTGAACCGGAAGGATATCCGCATAGGTGTATTGATAGCTACTTGGCAGGAAAATTATGCCCGCGAAAATTTCCCCAAAGCCCGGGTCATTCCCCTAACCAATACAACAGACCTGATCTCTTTGCTAAGAAATCAAGATTGTGATGTGGTATTCCTGGCACGTCCCGTATGCATATATATTTTGAAAGAGTCCCCGGATCTGGGTTTTTTAAGTGAACAAACTGCTTCTACATCGGTATCTGTTGGATTTAGCCTGGAAGACACCGTGTTGCGTCCCCAATTCAATAGTTTTCTGAAAGAACTCATACAAAACGGGACCCATACACAAATGACAGACCGGTGGCTGAAAAGAACAGACGGAACCATGCCGGATTTCCCTGAAGCCGGCCAAGACAGTGAAGTCCTGAGAATTGGCACAACATGTATGGATGTACCCTTTACTTTTTACCAGGAAAACCAACCGGCCGGATTTGATGTTGAAATGGCCCGGCGTTTTGCCGCCAGGCTGGGTAAAAAAGCTGAATTTGTCATTTCCGATTTCAGCGGCATGCTGGCCGGTATGTCTGCCGGAAAAATTGACATGATGATCAATTACATCATGGTCACCGAAGAAAGAATTAAAAAATTCTCTTTTTCAGACACGTACCTGACCACCTGGTCATCTATGATCACCTTGCAAACCCGTATTCCAAACGCTGACAAAGCGGAAAAACCCCGGCAAAGCATCGGGCAGCGTTTTTACAACAACCTTATCCGGGATAAACGGTACCTGCTCTTGTGGAACGGCCTGTTGGTCACATTGCTGACTGCATTTCTTTCTGCCCTGGGCGGCACCCTGGCTGGTGCTCTCATCTGTTTTATGCGCATGAGTCGCAGAAAAACACTTTCTCTGTTAGCGCGTGCATACGTTTCCTTCTTCAGGGGTATTCCGCAGGTAGTCCTTCTGATGCTTATGTATTATGTGGTGTTTGCATCTACAGGTATGAACGGTGTGAGCGTATCCGTTATTACTTTTTCACTGATCTTTGGTGCCTATGTATCGGAAATGTTTCGCACTTCCATTCAATCCGTCCCACGGGGACAGTCAGAAGCAGGAATGGCCCTGGGATTCTCTCGTGTACGCACTTTTGTTTACATTGTCCTCCCTCAGGCAATACGCCATGTATATCCTGTTTTTAAAGGCGAACTCATTGCCCTTACAAAGCTTACTTCCATTGTGGGATATATTGCCGTACAGGACCTCACAAAAGCAAGCGATCTGATCCGCAGCCGTACATTTGATGCTTTTTTCCCCTTGATCGTGATCTCTGTAATTTATTTTTTCCTTGCCTGGGGACTTTCCCGTTTACTGGAAACTGCATTGCCCACGAACATCAAACACTCCTGACAATCAAAATAAACCGGGAATTTTTTCTTTCCCCTCACCAAATACAACGGTTCTGACCATTTTCCCGCCGCGGTACCGCGGTGCCGGGGACAGTGTCCCATGACTTGTTTCAGGCAATAACGGGAAGTCATCAGCGGTGTAGCTTCATCTAAAGGAGTGGCTGCCGTTATAAAATTTCTACCGGGGTAGGCTTTTTCCAGCAATTTCAGGGGATCTTCACCGGAAAATTTTTGTGTCGTGCTTATTCCGGCAGCCAAAAGATTCTGACGGGATTTTTCTTCCAAAAGGGCAAGGGCATTCCGTCTGGCCGCAGTTATGACGGATACCGGAATAAAAAATGAAAAATTTTCAGGTTCAAAACATAAATGGCGAATACGGTACGGCGTGTTTCCCATCCGGGACAATGTTTTTTGCAAATAATCCCTGTTTTGTACGGGATCTTCCGCCTCTTGCCTTGATGCCTCAACAGGAATGATTACCTTTAGCGGATCCTTTCCGGGAAGCGGCTCCCGTACCAGGGTCAGCTCAAACCCGTTACCTTTGGTATCTTCCTTAAGAAACCCATCCAGTTCTATTTTTCTTTCAGCCGTTCTTCCTCTGAGAATCTTATCAAACTGCCTGTCATAATTTCTGTAAATTTCAGTATCTGTAGTCAGTGAAAGACCTTGCTGATAGATTTTGTTCCCCTCCAACTTGTTCACGGCGAATCCGGTAAAAGTGCCGTCCGGAAGTGAATAGCAAAGACCGTCACCTGTGCTGATCCCGGCATTTATCTGAAACCCGTCCGGAAAAACACGTACGGGTTTTCCCAACCATTCTCCCGTTGATTTGGGCGTATTCCATTGATGGACATCTTCCGCAAAACGTCCGTTGACAGGAAGGTATTCCGTCCGGTCCCTGTGGAATGTTTTCCGGGGATCCGGCGTAAAGAAAAAAGTACACGAACCCAGGGATGTTTTTTGCCCGCCCAGATCATCCAGCAGACGACGGTAATACGCCGTGATGTTTTTGACGTAATCTACCCCTTTCAGCCTGCCTTCTATCTTTAATGAATTCATACCCATTTCCAACAATTGGGGCAAGACTTCGGAACGGTCCATATCCTTGAGAGAAAGCAGGTGTTTGTTCCGGACAAGCACGTTCCCCCGGGCATCTTCCAGATCATAAGACAAACGGCAATACTGCGCACAATCACCTCTGTTGGCACTTCTGCCGCAATCCACCTGGCTTATATAACATTTTCCACTGTAACTGACGCACAATGCCCCGTGAACAAAACATTCCAGCGGAACAGCCGTGTTCTTCCGTATATGGCTCATTTCATCCAAACCCAGCTCCCTGGCCAGAACCACCCTGTCAAAACCTTCTTTTTCAAGAAAAAGGACTTTTTCCAAAGTGGCATTGTTCATTTGTGTACTGGCATGTATGGGAACGGGAGGCAACACATGTTGCTGCCTGAGGTACAACAAACGGATATCCTGAATGATCAGGGCATCCACCCCTGATTGGTATAATTCATGTATCAGCTTTATTGCGTCTGCCAGCTCATGGTCATACAATAATGTATTCAGAGTCACATATACTGAAGCCCCGTAACGGTGTGCGTAATGAACCGCTTTTTCCACATCCTGCGTAGCATTCCCGGCCGCTGAACGGGCTCCAAAGCGAACGGCCCCCATATATACGGCATCTGCCCCGTGGTTTACGGCTTCCATGGCACATACCAGATCTTTGGCCGGGGCCAGCAATTCTACGCATCCCTTCATGCTGCAAATTTACTAAAAACACTTACATTTGTCTCATGAAGCCGAAAGTAGCCATAGTGATCCTGAACTGGAACGGCAAACACTTCCTGGAACAGTTCCTGCCCCTGTTAAGGGAACGTACTCCTGAACCCTGGTCCCGTATTTATGTGGCAGACAATGGGTCCACAGACGGTTCCGTTCAATGGCTTACCCAAAATTTTCCTGATATCGAGCGCATTGTCTTTCAAAGCAATCTGGGGTATACGGGAGGATATAACCAGGCCCTGAAACAGATTGATGCCACATATTACATACTCCTGAATTCAGATGTGGAAGTCACATCCGGCTGGCTGACTCCCCTTGCCAATTTGATGGATGACATGCCCGAATGCGGTGTGTGCATGCCAAAGATCATCTCCCGGGCACAACCCGACACTTTTGAATATGCAGGAGCCTGCGGCGGGTATATTGACCGGCTTGGATTCCCGTTTTGCCGGGGCCGGATCCTGACATACATAGAAAAAGATCACGGCCAATATGACCAGCCGGTGCCCGTATTCTGGGCCAGTGGAACCTGTATGGTTGTCCGCTCGGAACTTTTTCACCGGCTGGGGGGATTGGACAACCTTTTTTTCGCGCACATGGAAGAGATTGATTTTTGCTGGCGGGCACTATGGGCAGGTTATACAGTACGTGTTGTTCCCCGATCAAAGGTGTTGCATGTGGGAGGCGGAACGCTTCCCAATGACTCTCCGCACAAACTCTATCTGAATTACAGGAACAACCTGTTGATGATGTACAAAAACCTGGGAAAACCGGAAATAGTCCCCGTATTATTACTACGTATACTGGCAGATCATCTGTCGGCCGTTGCTTATTGTTTCCAGGGAAAATGGAATTTTGCCCTGTCCGTTTACAAAGCCCATTTGCATTTCTGGAAAATGCGACCTCTTACATCACGCTCGACGGGGAAAAAACCGGACCTGGGGTCAGTTCTGTACAAAGGAAGTATTGTATGGCGTTTCTTTGTATCCGGCAAGAAGCTTACTTTCCAAAAACTCCGGATGCAATAAGTTTTGTAAGACGGATCCCGTTAGATCCTTTGATCAGAATAACCAATCCATCGGGAGTGTCTTTTTCCAGGCAAGCAATCAACGCGTCCACATGGGGATAACACATACCTTCCGCCCCTCTTTCTTTTACCGCAGCTGAAAACAAAGGTCCCACCCAGTATACTTTTTCTACCTTCATTTTTGTCACCAGGTCTACGATCTTCAGATGTTCCATATGCGAGTCCGTTCCCAATTCCAGCATATCACCCAGGATAAGACATTTACGTGCCCCTTCGGCTGCATAGAAACTTTCCAGTGACAAAACCATACTCACCGGGTTTGCATTATAAGCATCTGCAAGAATCCTGTTCCGGGATGTCTGTACCCATTGAGAGCGATAATTTGAAGGTTTATAAGAAGTTACGGCTTGTGCGCTTTCCAGGGGACAGGTTCCGTAATATTTCCCCACGGCTAAAGCCGCCAGTACATTGGGCATATTGTACATGCCTGCCAAATTTGTAGTTATCAAGGGGTAGCCGTCCAACTGCAATTGTAATACACCTTCCCTGATTGCCGCTTTTACTTTTTGTACTCCCGCACCGTAAGCTATTGCTTCTTCTTTAATATTCCTTTCTTCCATCATACGGCATAATACGGGATCATCTGCATTATAAAACACCACTCCCCCGGAAGAAGCCAGGTAATCGTATAAAGCCCCTTTGCATTTTTTAACTCCTTCTATGGTCCCAAAACCCTCCATGTGCGCTCCTGAAATATTGGTTATCAGTCCGGCATCAGGTTTGACCATCTCTGTAAGAAAAGCTATTTCTCCGGGATTGCTGGCCCCCATTTCAAACAACCCGGCTTGTGTTTTGTTGTTCATTTTCAGAATGCTCAACGGCACCCCGATGTGATTGTTAAGATTGCCTTGTGTAGCCGTTACGCAGTACCGGGTGGCCAGTACGGCATGGATCAATTCCCTGGTGGTGGTTTTCCCGTTGGATCCGGTAAGAGCTATCACGGGGATGTTGAACGTTTTCCTGTGGGTAACAGAGAGATGCTGCAAAGCCTCCAGGACGTCCGGAACCCTGATCAAGCGGGGATCTTCGCCTGAACAGTTGTCTACAACTGCAAAAGCAGCCCCTTTGCCGAGTGCTTCGCGGGCAAAAAGATTCCCGTCAAAACGCTCGCCCCGGAGGGCAAAAAAAATACAACCCGGCCGGATCTGCCGGGTATCGGTGCAAATATCGGGGTGTTTTAAAAACAACGAATAAAGCTTTTCTTTCATGCCTGCATTATTGTCTTCCGGTAGAACCGAATCCGCCTTCTCCGCGTTTGGTTTGTTCCAATTCATTGACAAGTTCCCATGCAACCCTCTGGTGAGAAGCCACTATCATTTGTGCCACTCTTTCACCGGGCTCAATTTCCACCGGAACATTGGAAAGGTTTACCAGGATGATCCTGATCTCTCCCCTATAATCGGCATCTACTGTTCCCGGACTGTTCAATATGCCGAGTCCTTTCTTTACGGCCATTCCGCTGCGGGGTCTAATCTGAGCCTCATAGCCCGGAGGCAGTGCAATATAAAGACCTGTAGGAACCAGTATGCGTTCCAGGGGTTTTAACACAATGGATTCGGGCAGATCTGCACGTAAGTCCATTCCGGCAGATAAAGGGGTTGCGTATTCCGGCAAGGGATACCGGGAACGGTTGATTATCCTGACTTTCATAATGTACAAATGTAAAAAAAAAACACTACCTTAGTCTTATGAAACAAATCACATTTATTTTACTGATCTCTATGAGTGCATTAGTTATGGGATCCTGCAACAACGCGGGTAAAAAGGCAAAAGACCAGGCCGCCGTTACAAATGAAGAACCTGCTGAAACCGTTAAAGCCCCGGCTTTTGATCCCGCCGGTCTTCCCCCTGATCCCGTTTTTGAATTAAAAACCACCCAGGGAACCATGACCATTCGTCTATACAGCGACACCCCGCTTCACAGGGACAATTTTGTAAAACTTGCCTCCGAAAGATATTACGACAATATATTATTTCACAGGGTTATTGAAGGCTTCATGATCCAGTGCGGAGACCCGGACTCACGTAATGCCGGGCCCGGACAACGTCTTGGCTCGGGCGGTCCCGGCTACACTGTACCGGCTGAATTCGTACCCGAACTGGTACATAAAAAAGGAGCTATTGCTGCTGCCAGAACCGGCGATTCGGTAAATCCCGAGAAAGCATCTTCCGGTTCTCAGTTCTATATCGTTCACAACGAAACCACATGCCGTCAACTGGATGGCAATTACACAGTTTTTGGTGAAGTCATAGAAGGCCTGGATATCATAGATAAGATAGCTGCCGCTGAAACCGGTCCCGCCGACCGTCCCGTTAAAGACATTCGGATAATCAGTGTGTTGCCTGTTCTTTAGTACGTGTCGTTTTTACCGTTGCAAGCAAAGGTGAAGGATTCCGATACAGCCAGAGGCACCTCATAAACGGCAGTTACAGAATTCTCTGCTGTTAAATATAAGCGGACTGTGAAATTTACAGATCCCGTTTCCTGGGAAAGAAGCCCGGATAACTCCTGTTTTTTGGTGTCAAACTCTGTGCGGAAAGCATTCATTTCCGACGTAAACGAATTAACAACACTGGCAGTAAATCCCGCCATGGCTTCAGATACGGCATTGTCTAACGCTTCTTCCTGTGTACTTCCTGCCCCGGTTACCATCCAGTCAAATTGAAAATCTTTCTGTATATCGTTGCGCTTTTCGGAAAGCATGGTGGCCAGTTCACGTAATCCCGGAGTAGTGGATGCTGTTACTTCACTAAAAGTAATCTCGGAACGGGATCCGAAATAATACGTATACGTATGACCCAAATCCTGGCATGAAGCAGTCATTAACCCGGCTGCCAAAACCAGAAGCAATATTCTGATATTCTTTTTCATAATTCCAAAGTTACGGAAATTTGCGGACTATTTCCTTTCCATTCGGGTAAAGTGCGTAATAAAACAAATGCCGTTCCTGCACGCAGCGGAGCACTTATACGAAGGGACTCCGTCGGGATTCCTCCCGGGCCTTCCCCTATTAATTGCATGCCTTGTCCTTCCAAGGTAAACAACACATTTCCGGTAGCCGAAGGCACATAATTGCCGCTGCTATCAACAGCACGTGCATACAAAAACAGCAAATCATCGGGAGCCGGAGCCACTGTCCCTGTGTCCATCCACCACTCAACATTTACGGGTTCACCGGGTGTATGAACACTGTCAACGGCACACAAACGTTCTCCGCAATAGGCGAAGGCTTTAAGCCATCCTTCCCGGTAGCGCGGAATTTTAAACGTAAACGGCGGGTGAGGCAGGTTTAGGGACAAGGCGTCTTCATCGGGGGTTCTTCGTTCCAATAGACTCCCGTTCAACCACAATTCTACCTGGTCCGCATTGCTGAAGACACGTACTTCCCTGTCGGCAACATCTTGTCCTTCCCAATAATCGGCAATATATACCATGGGATTTTGTACAGGTGAACGTTGTGAGCGGAAGAAATAATACGAAAACTTGGGCAGCCTTTCCAAAGACATGATTCCGGAAGATTCCAGGTCGTCTGCATAGCCCCTGTTGTAATCAAACATCACCCAGTAATTATCTGCGCAGGCTTGAACCCCGTAATTGCTATTGTGTGCTTCCTGAATATTGGTGGCTTGTTGAAGCAGCCGTTTGTGACCGTATTCCCTCAACTGGCGGCTGGATCGTTCCTGCGGCATCAGGTTATCCCAATTTTCCTGCGAAAAACCGGCATTCATTGCGTAATATTCCCAATCTCCGTATTCAGAAACAATATAAGGCTTAGGTGTATGGGCAAGTGAGTGACTTAAACGGTGCTGCCTGGCCTGTAGAAGTATGTCGTAACCGTATTCCTGCCAGCCTGCGGTATGGATGGGAACGGGCATTTCGTTGCGGGAGGCCTGAATGATCCTGTCAATAAAAGCTTCACTCATCCAGGATTCATTCAGGGAGACTTCCCATGCCAGCACACAGGGATGATTGCGGTCCCGGCGTATCATGTCCCGGGCAGTCTGTATCACTTGTTCCTGGAAAAGCGAATCTTCCGAAAAATACTGCCAGCCGGGAATTGCGTCAATCACAAACAATCCCAGACGGTTACAGGCTTCCATAAATTCCGGCGAATGGGGATAGTGAGACAAACGTACCAGATCAAAGCCGGCTTCTTTTATCTTAACCGCATCCCGCCATTGTGCGTTTCCCGGAACCGCATACCCCACGTAAGGGTATTCCTGATGGCGGTTCACCCCTCTCAAAAATACTTTTTCTCCGTTAACATATAGTTCTTTACCCTCAAATACAACATGGCGTAAACCCACTGTAGTTTTACGGCTGTCTACCACTGCCTGTTTTCCTTTCTTGTCCGTTATCAGGATTTCTGTTACCAGGTCATAACAAAAAGGCTGGTCCGGACTCCATAGTGCCGGCCGTTTAATAACAAGTGAATCTGCCACCGTAAAGGATATGTTTTTATCCAGTTCATAGTTTTTACGGGATACCACACAAACACTGTCTGCGTCCAACAGGGTCTGTTGCACCGTAAAAACCTGCCGCTCCGGTTCCTTTTCATTGAAAGGGGCATAACGGATCTGCGTTTGCACATTTAAACATGCTTCATCCGTAGAAATAGAGGGATACGTTACCAGAACACCTCCGCCGGCAGGCCTGTTTTCCAGAATGGCATCGGTAATGTGCAAGGAAGATTTGACGGCCATACCGGCTTCCCTGTAGAGTCCTCCGTACAGGTTGAAATCCAGCAATTCCAATGGTTTGGGCCCCGTTACCGGATTGTCATGGTTGTCCAGCCGTATTTTCAATTCGGCGCGGGATGAACGGTCTCCGTTTGCTTTTAGGACAGCTGTCACATCAATGACAAAAGGAAGAAAGCCGCCCATATGTTTGCCCGCATAATGTCCGTTGACCCAAGCTTCGGCAACGTTCATAGCTCCTTCAAAACGAACCAGAACGTGTTTCCCTTCAGGGATCCTTATGGTTTTCCTGTACCAGCATATCCCTTGCCACTGGTCATTTACCAGGTAGGGTTCCAACCGGGGGGTATGTGGTAAAAAAACTTCCTGAACCTCCCCGGGAGTTTGTTCCATCCAAAACTCCCATCCGGAATTGATGTCCTTGTAGTCATAATACATGGGATCACTGCATGCAACAATCCCCAAAAAAAGCAGCCAGGCAATTTTTTTCATACAACAAAGATAACGCTATATTTCATATCTTTGGATTCATGAAAACTGTACCTCTGAAGGGTTTGTGGATGCTTATGCTGGTTCTTGCATCTTGCGGGAAACAGATCATGCCCGAACCCGGTCCGGGCGGAGAGCCGGGAAATTCCTTAAACCTCAGTTGTCAGGGGGCTATAGTCATTGACGCTGCCAACGGGACCGAGTTGTACTCTGAAAGCCCTGATTATTTGCTTGTTCCCGCCAGTATGACAAAGGTCATGACCATGTACATAGTTTTTGATCATATAGAGAAAGGCTTCCTTTCACTGCAATCCCAAATCCCGGTCAGTGCTTATGCGGCTTCCAGATCTGTAAATCCCGGAGAATCCAATGTGCCGTTGAATGAGACGCTTACCTATTCGGTGGACGAGATGATCAAGGCTTTATGCGTGGTTTCCGCCAATGCCTGTGCCGTTGCCCTTGGAGAGTACCTGTCCGGTGGAACGGAACAGGATTTTGCAGTCATCATGAACCGTTATGCAGATTCACTGGGCCTTAACGCTCATTATACGGATGCTTCGGGTTTGTCTTCCGGGAACGGTATATCTCCCCGTTCCATGGCTCTTCTCACCCGTGAATTCATTATAAGATTCCCTGAAATTTTAAATTTCACATCTTTGGTCAGCATGAATTTCAGGGGCACGACTTATTGGGCAACAAACGGGCTATTGCCGGGACGTTCTTATGCCTACAACGGATGTGACGGTTTTAAAACAGGTTATACTTCTGCTGCGGGTCTCTGTATAACGGCTACCGCAAAACTGGCAGATAAAAGAGTCATTGCAGTAGTAATGAAAGCACCTTCATCGCTGTTAAGGTACAACGATGCCGCCCGTTTGATGGATTACGGATTTACTGTGCTTATGAATTAGCCGGGGATCAGGGATTCATGCTATCCGTATTCCTGAAATTCAAAATCCGGTGGATGGCATCCGTAGCTTCCCTGGCGGCATTGCATGCACCCAGTTCCATACATTTGGCATAAGCATTCAGGGCATCTCCCCATCTTTCATGTTTACGGTACAGATCCCCCAATTTATACCATGCTGTCTGGTCACGGGATCCTTCGGCGGTCTTTACAAATTTTTCCAGTTCTTCAATAGTTTCCATAATACACGGTTTTTGGATCAGACAATTCCCGAAAAACCCATGAAAGCCAATGCCAGTATCCCGGCTGTTATCAATGCTATGGGGACGCCCCTGAAAGGTTTGGGAACACCTACCAGATCCATGTGCTCACGCAACCCTGCAAAAATTATCAGGGCCAGACCAAAGCCCAATGCCATGGATGCGGCATAAACAAGAGCCTGGGGCAAATCCAGCATGGCCGCTGTTCCGGAAAAAGTAAATTCTTTGGTTACCACAATAATGGCAACACCCAATACGGCACAGTTGGTGGTGATTAAAGGAAGAAATATTCCCAAAGCCTGGTATAGGGCCGGGGATATTTTTTTAAGTATGATCTCCACCATCTGGACAAGCGAAGCGATCACCAAAATGAAAGTAACCGTCTGCATGAAGCCGATATTCAGCGGATTCAGAACATAATTTTGTATAAGATAGGTGATCAGGGTTGCCAGTGTCATTACAAAAACCACGGCGGCACTCATACCTGCGGCAGTGGATATTTTATTGGACACACCAAGAAACGGACATACGCCCAGAAATTGGTTCAGTACTATATTGTTGACAAATACTGCCGATATGATAATCAGAATGTATTCCATAATATTATGCCTTTTTTATCTTGTTGAACAGGACCATCAGATAACCCAACGCTATAAAGGCACCGGGTGCCAGGATAAAGACCAGCATGCCATCTGCGGGCAGGATTTTCCAACCAAAGAAAGCGCCCGAGCCCAACAACTCACGAACGGCTCCCAGCACTGTCAATCCCAGTGTAAAACCAATTCCTGCACCCAATCCGTCCAGGAAAGAATCAAGGGGCCTGTTTTTACTGGCAAAGGCCTCTGCGCGACCCAACACAATACAGTTTACAACAATGAGCGGGATGAACAACCCAAGGGTTTCATACAAGGCAGGCACATAAGCCTGCATGATCAATTGCACTACCGTAACAAAAACGGCTATGACAACAATAAAGGAAGGAATCCTGACCTTGGCCGGAATCAATCCCGCGATCAGGGAAATAACCAGGTTTGACAACATGAGTACAAAAGTTGTTGCCAGTCCCATTCCCAATCCGTTAAACGCAGATGTTGTGGTTCCCAGGGTGGGACACATACCCAGCACCAACACAAAGATGGGATTCTCTTTTATGATGCCTTTGGTAATAACACTTAATTTATTCATAGATCACCTCCTTTTTGGACAGCCTGTCTGAATGCTCTGTAAGCCATATCCACCGCATCGCAAAAAGCCCGGGAACTGATAGTAGCTGCCGTAATGGCATCTACCTGCCCTCCGTCCTTTTTAACGGCCAGTTTAAAAGTGTCGGGGTTTTTATCCTTGAATTGCAAACTGAAATCGCTTTTTTTCGGGTCCATCTTGTCTCCCAATCCCGGGGTTTCCGAGTGCGAAATAACGGCTGTATTGTATATGGTGCCATCGGCTTTAAAGCCCACCATCAAGGTTATGGGTCCTCCAAAACCTTTGGTTGTGACAGCTTCTACTGCCGCACCGGCAAACACACCGGCTTTTGTTGCCGGATATACTGTTACATTTCTGCCGTCCACCTGGATCTGGTAAGCTTCATCGGCGGGAACATTGTCAAATTCCGGCAACACTCCGGCCAGAGCCTGGTTCACTTTTGCGGCCTGCGCATCTGCTATAGGTTGGTATGTAATCAGGTAAACGCCTCCCAGTAAAGCCGATCCGCCCAGACAAATAATCAGCAGGCACAGAAACATATTTCTGAAATTTGATTCTCTAGCCACGACTCACCTCCTTTTGATAAGGGAACGGTTTGATTTTATTAAGCAATGGAACCAAAGCGTTCATAAATAAAATGGCAAAAGAGACTCCTTCCGGATAAGCGCCCCAGATGCGGATTACCATTGTAACCAGCCCGATTCCAACCCCGAAAATAATCATTCCCAGCGGAGACATGGGTGAAGTGGTATAATCGGTCGCCATGAAAACAGCTCCAAGCAACAAGCCTCCTGTCAGTAAATGAAAGAGGGGATCTGCATATTGTGAAGGATCCGTCAGCCATAGAATCCCCGAAAACAAAGCAACGGTAATCACTATGGACAATGGAATGACCGGACGTATGACTCTTCTTATAAGCAGGTAGAACAATCCGGCCAGGATTGCCAGAACCGAAGCTTCTCCCATGGAACCGTCAATATGACCGAACAACATATGCCAATAAGAGAAATCATGTTGTTGGCTAAGTGTTTCAATAGTCATCCCGTTGGCCAGCCCTTCCTTGATAATACCCAGCGGGGTGGCACCCGACGAGGCATCCAGTAATTGACCCTGGGCACCTAAAAGGCCTTTGGGAAGTTCCCATGTATCCGGCCTGAAAACACTGTTTGAAACCGTCCAGTTGGTCATCTGGACCGGGAAAGAGATCAGAAGGAAAACACGGGCGACCAGAGCCGGATTGAATAAATTGTGACCCAGGCCGCCAAAAGTCATTTTAGCTATACCAATAGCCACAACACATCCTATAAGCACCATCCACCAGGGAGAGGAAACCGGCAGATTCAGGGCCAGCAATATCCCGGTTACAACGGCAGACAAATCGCTTACCGTTGTTTTTTTCTTCATAAGGTACCGGGCAATGAGATGTTCCAGCAAAACACATCCCGCAACCGATACAACCAGAACCAGCAATGCACTAAGCCCCGCAAAATAAACGCTTACCAGAACAGAAGGCATAAGTGCTATGATCACATCACGCATAATCCTTCGGGTACTGTCTTTACTGTGCAGGTGTGGAGCCGGTGAAATAAGTAGTTTGTCCATATTATTTCTTGCGTTTATTTTTCAATGATATATTTTTGGCCAAACGGATCTGATCCAGCAAAGGAATATGTGCCGGACAGGAATAGAGGCAACACCCGCATTCAATACAGTCAAAAACGCGATTTTCATCCAGCTCTTCGGTTCTTCCGGCCATAGCCAGCTGATAAAGCAAATAGGGTTGTAGCCTCATAGGACAGGCCTGGAAACATTTGGAACACCTGATGCACTCCCCCTCTTCCTGTCTCTTTGTTTCCTTTTCTGTAAAAAGGACAAAACCTGAAGTGCTTTTCATAGCCGGTCCGTCCAGATTGGAAACAGGTTTGCCCATCATGGGCCCGCCGTTAACCACTTTGACAAAAGCCTGAAATAAATGTCCTTCTTTATCCATCGCCCCTGCCGCCGATAAAAATTCCCGGATTGGCGTTCCTATCCGGAACCGGAAATTCCTTTGAATGGAAGGATCAGAAGAACTCACTGTCAACACATTTGTTATAAGGGGTTTGTGTTTCTGCACCGCCTCGTAGACAGCATAAGCTGTACCTACATTCTGCACCACGGCACCTGTTGATATGGGAAGAGAGAACGAAGGCACCTTGCGTCCCAGGACTGCATCAATTAATTGTTTTTCTCCACCTTGCGGATAACGTTTTTTCAAAGGCACGACTTCCCATTGTAAATAATTAGCAGTCAGCCTTTTCATTAACTCTATAGCTTTAGGTTTGTTTTCTTCAATACCAATGATCCCGCCCACATCTCCCAAAACCCGGCGCATCATCTCTCCCCCAATAAGTATTTCCTGGGCATGTTCCATCATAAGGCGGTAATCCGATGTCAGGTAAGGTTCACATTCGGCCCCGTTCAGGATCAGGTACTCGGGTTTCATTCCTTCCAGGGGAGTGAGCTTAACATGTGTAGGAAACGCAGCCCCACCCAGTCCTACAATTCCCGAGTCAGAAATAATTTTAAATATCTCCTTGGGCGTTGCTGTGATCTCGTGTTTGATCTCCGGAGAACGGTCAATGGTTTCCATCCATTCATCTCCATCGGTATCAATAACTACAGACAACACTTTTTTCCCCAGAAAATCGGGATACGGGGCTACATCGGCAACTATCCCGCTTACGGAAGCATGAACAGGAGCCGATACGAATCCGGCCGGTTCGGCAATCAATTGACCGGTTTTTACAGTATCGCCCTTTTTCACTACCGGAACGGCAGGCATTCCCAAATGCTGATTCATTGAAATGACAACCCTTTTTGGAATGGGAAATTCTTCAATGGATTTATCCCTGGAGAATTTGCTGTCCTTAGGATGAATTCCTCCAATTGAAAACGTTTTACTCATTATTGGTTACTTGTTTTTTTGGTGGAAAATTGATCTCCAAAATGCAACCTGTTGGACAAACGGCAACGCATTTGCGGCACAAACGGCATTTCGCGGGATCTATATAAGCCAGATTATCGGCAAAAGTTATGGCTTCAAAGGGACAAGCCTTCACGCATAATTGACATCCTATGCAACCGACTGAACAGACTTTCCGGGTTACGGCCCCTTTGTCTTTGTTGGCACAGGCAACATAGATCCTGCGACTTTTCGGTCCTTTAGGTCTTAATTCCAGAATGTTCCTGGGACACGCCTTTACACAGGCCCCGCAGGAAGTGCATTTATCTTCCACCACTTCCGGCAGACACGTCTGCGGGTTAATATGAATGGCATCAAAGGTACAGGCGTCTACGCAGTCCCCCAACCCAAGACATCCGTAGGAACAACCTGTCTCTCCCCCGTATAGATCCGAGGCTACGGCACAACTGGGGCTGCCGTCGTATGTATTGAATACAGGCCTCACATCACACGATCCGTGACAGCGCAACACCGCCAGTTTTGGAACCTGTTCCTGGACATCCCTTCCAAGCACGGCAGCTGCCCTTTTCATGGCATCGTTACCTCCTACAGGGCAAAAAAAGTCAGGATTGTCAGGATTTTTAACAAAATTCTCTGCAAAAGCCCTGCACCCGGCATAGCCGCATCCTCCGCAATTGGCTCCCGGCAAGACTTCCAAAACCTGGTCTATACGGGGGTCTTCCTGAACTTTGAATTTTTGGGCGATTAGATACAAAACAACAGCCAACAGCCCGCCCAATAAGCTAAGGCTTAATATTGTGTACAGTAAAGTAGAAGTCATTTTGGATACGATCTTTTAACAAATATAGAACAAAATAATAGATTCCTATACTCATTATGGCAATTAGCCCCTGAACCAACTCGGCAAAACCGAAAAGCACCCCCAGGGCAATTGCAACACCCAAAATGACGGCAGGCAAAGCCATCCCATACCACAACGCTTTGAATCCCAAACGGGTTCGCATCTCTATATATACTTCCTGTCCCACGTAAGGCTTCCACCCTGCCGGTTCCTTCAAACGGGTTATCTCTTTACGCTTTTTTTCACTCAGCGAACAATATCCCCGGGCATGGCATGATGCGCAAGCAGACTGGGTAAGTATCTCTGCCTTAAGCGGATCTGTCCCTGTTATTACACCTTTATGCCTGATAACCGATCCAAAAGCCATGCTTATTTTATTTTGCTGGTCAGGGGGAACCTCAGGTTTTCATAACTGCCCAATCTACCGGTGACACGTCCTACTACAACAGGGGATTCAATCAATAAGGGGACCCTGTTTTTATCGTCACTGATCCAAAACTGCAAATCTTCCTTCCCGTCAAAGACCACCCCGGCAACCGTCTGCGCAGAAAATTTCAAACACCTGAATGTGCCCTGTCCTTGTATCCGGATTTCATCTTTTCCGTCATACCTCAGATACAATTCAAAGATTTCTTCATCTATGGCAAACGAAATGGGATATACATCCCCGGGACTCATATTCCTGAATTCAAGGTTTCTCAGAAAATAGAACATGGTAATGAAATCGAACGTACATATCCTCCCGGGAAGCAATGTGTCCTGGACAGAGCCGTCTTTTCTTATGATCCGGGCATTGATGGAATAATCCCGGTTGTAGTTATAAAAATTTTGTATGGTATATTTTCCCTCGTGAATATCCCTCATGAAATAAGTGGGACGCAGGTTTGTCTTATTGAAACGGCTTTCGTAATAATCATCGACCCGAAAGAATGCATTAAAAAAACGAGCTGTTTGAATGCGGCCTTTTGCAATATAAAGCGGAACTTCAGATGTGTCCGATTCTGAAATCTCAAGAGAAACAGTTCCCACATCCGTATTTACAACACCCCATTGATAACTGGCAATTATGGTCAGTTTTTCTCCGGAGTTGAAAGCCATTTGGGAAGGCGGAATATCCCGGACAGGCAAACAAGCTTTTTCCGGTTCCTGTGCCTGTACAAAGCCACATAAAGTGACCAGGAACAATGTCAGAATGGTACTCTTATAACCCGTTAAAGTTGTCATTCAGATCATTCATTTGGTTCATTCTGGAAGCATACGTAACGGTTTCTCCGGTTGCAAAATCCGGACCACCTTCGTTGATATCCAGAAAACGGATTTCACTGTTTCTAAACTGCATCTGGACCTCTCCCACTGCTCCGTTACGGTGTTTAGCCAGAATAACTTCTGCTATGCCTTCCAGGGACCGGCCGCTCTCATCTTCTTTAATTCCATAATATTCGGGCCTGTAAAGAAATACAACGATATCGGCATCCTGTTCAATGGCTCCGGATTCCCTCAAGTCGCTCAACTGGGGTCTGCGGTTTCCTCCGCGTGTTTCCGAGGAGCGGTTCATCTGTGACAAGGCAATAACGGGAACGTTCAATTCTTTAGCAATCGCCTTTAGGGACCGTGATATGGCCGCAACTTCCTGTTCCCTCATACCACGCAATTCAGGAGGTCCGGACATCAATTGCATATAGTCAATTATCAGCAGTTTAACCCCCATCCCGGCCACCAGCCGGCGAGCCTTGGCTCTGAATTCAAAAATGGATAGAGACGGGGTGTCATCTATATAAAGAGGGGCTTTGGTGAGGTTAATGATCCGCTGGTTGAGTTGTTCCCATTCAAAGCTTTTAAGTTTCTTTCCTCCCCGGATCTTTTCCGAGGATAAGCCGGTCTCACTCACCAACAACCTCTTCACTAACTGGGAATCAGGCATCTCCAAAGAGAAAAAGGCAACGGGAATGTTGTGGTTCACTGCCATGTTACGAGCCATGGTCAACACGAAAGCGGTTTTTCCCATGGAAGGACGGGCTGCAATAACCACCAAATCGGCTTTCTGCCATCCCAGGGTCATTCTGTCCAAAGAAGTAAATCCGGACGGGATGCCGCTCAATCCGTCCTCCCGGGTCTGTACGTCTGATAACTCGTCAAGAACATCTCCCAAAACAGAACGGACCGGACGTGTGTCCCTGCGGAGATTCATTTCTCCCAATTCAAAAAGCTTCTGTTGGGAATTATCCAGCAATTCATCGGCCGGAATGGTGTCGTCAAAAGCATCCCTCAAAATCCCGTATGAAGTGTTGATCAGTTCCCTTTGAATAAATTTTTGGGTTAATACCTTGGAATGGTATTCCAGGTGAGAAGCGGCGGCAACCCGCATGGTAAGCTGGCTCAAATAATAAGGACCGCCTATTTCATCCAGCTGTTCGTTTTTTTTCAGTTCTTCGGCAACGGTATACATATCTACCGGATTGTGCGAAGAAACAAGTGCGGAAATGGCCGCAAAAATTTTCCGGTGGTTTTCCTTGTAAAAATATTCCGGCTTCACCGCACCTACAATATCAAGTGATGCGTTCGGCTCTAAAAGCAAAGCGCCCAGAACGGCTTCTTCAATATCTATGGCCTGGGGAGGCACTTTTCCCATGTCCAGGCCTACCATTTCCACCTGGGATTGGTCTTTTCCTTTCACATTCTTCTTTACCGGTGCTTGTTTTGCCATTATTGTAAATGTATTTATGTCAATCTGTCCAACGCCCGCCTTATTATTTGCACAGTTAATTCCAGTTCCTTACGGTCAATACATAACGGTGGAGAAATACGGAACGCTGTGTCACAATATAAAAACCAATCGGACATGGCCCCTTCCTCCAACAACAACCTTACCATTTCTTCGGCTTTTCCCTCTTCTCCAAGTTCCACGGCCAGCAACAGCCCGGCATCCCTGACCTCTCTGACCCGGGGATGTTGCAAAAGCTCCTGCCTGAGGTAAGATGCTTTTTCTTCTACCTGACCAATCCAGCCTTCTTTCAACAACACCTGCAAAGCAGCAAATCCGGCTGCACAACAAACCGGATGACCGCCAAAAGTCGTGATATGTCCCAATACCGGATCCGATTGCCAGGCTTTCATAAGCTCCCGGGAACAAACAAGGGCACCCAACGGCATTCCTCCGCCCAAAGCTTTGGCCAGGGTAACCATATGAGGTGTCACACCGTACTTTTGCATGGCAAACAGGCTGCCTGTACGTCCGAACCCTGTCTGTATCTCATCAAAGATAAGTAAAGTTCCCGTATCATTACAACGTTCTTTTAACAATTGTAAAAACCCTTTATCCGGCAGGCGAACTCCTGCTTCCGCCTGTACCGGTTCCACGATAACGCAGGCAGTCTGCCTGTCGATTTTTTCAAGGTCTTCAGCGCAATTGAAACGCAACGCCGTAATACCGGGCAAAAGCGGCCTGAAAGAACGGCGGAAAGTTTCATTACCCATCATGCTCAATGTACCGTGTGTACTGCCATGATAAGCATTGCGAAAACACGCCATACGGGGACGGCCTGTGATACGTTTGGCAAGTTTCAGCGCCGCTTCGTTGGCTTCCGAACCGGAATTGACGAAATACACCGTATCCAAAGATTCCGGAAGGTTTTGGGTTAATAAAGACGCCAGCTGTACCTGAGGTTTCTGAATGACTTCACCGTACACCATCAAATGCAAATGATCCCTGGCCTGATCTTCAATAGCGCGGATGACTTCTTGCCTGGAATGTCCTACATTACTGACAGATACACCGGATATAAGATCCACATAACGTTTTCCGTCAGGTGACAGAAGAAATACCCCCTCTGCTTTATGGATCTCGATGCCTAACGGAGAGGGGGAAGTTTGTCCCAGACGGGCGAAAAACTGTTCACGTATGGTCGGTTTATTCTTCAAACGCGGGATCTACCAATATTCTGCCACAATATTCGCAAACGATGATTTTTTTACTCATCTTGATATCCAACTGACGCTGAGGAGGGATTTTGTTGAAACATCCTCCGCAGGCACCACGTTTAACTGTAACTACTGCCAGTCCGTTCCGTGCATTGTTCCTTACTTTGCGGTATGCGGAAAGAACCCTTGTATCAATTTGCGACTGGATCTGTTCGGTTTTTTTAAGCAGGTTTTCTTCTTCTTTTGCCGTTTCGCTGATTATGTTTTCCAGTTCTTTTTTCTTTACCTCAAGGTCTTTTTGCCGCTCGTCATGAGCTTCATGCGCGTGATCCAGGGTTTCCTTGCGGTCTTTTAGCAAAAGAGAAAATTCGCGGATGTATTTCTCGGCCAATTCGGCATCGAGCGTTTGATTTTCAATTTCTTTGGAAAGTGAATCAAATTCACGACTGTTTTTCACATTGGTCTGTTGTGCTTCGTATTTTGCCACCATGGCTCGCGCGTTATCGGCATCGATCCTGCGAAAAGCAATGTCTTTTTCGATATCGCGGATTTCCTTATGCAGATTTTCCATCCGGGTAGCCAGTCCTTTTATGTCATCTTCAAGATCCTGTACTTCCAGGGGAAGTTCGCCACGTAAAAGATGAATTTTGTCTATCTGTGAATCTGTTTGCTGAAGCTGGTACAAAAGACGAAGTTTATCCTCCATGGTCAGCGTACCGTCCTGTTCTGCTTTTTGCAGCGCGGTAAATGATCCGACTTCGGTTCCTGCTTGCTTTGTCGTTTTTTTAGTCATAATAGTATTGATAACTTAATAAAATCGAATGGGATTGGTATTGATACGTGTTTTGCGGACGGCAAAGGTAGGGAATTTTTTTCGAAGCACATGGTATACCTCGTCCTGTATACCTGCCTCCGATTCATAATGCCCGGCATCCACCAGCATCATGTGGGGAATCGTTTCAAAATAAGTGTGATAACTAAAATCTGCACTTACAAAAACCTGCGCTCCGGAACGCATGGCATCAGAAATCAGTGACGATCCGCTTCCTCCGCACAAAGCCACCCTGGATATCATCGGATATACGATTTCGGACCCTCTAAGCCCCCGGGTGTGAAATACTGTTTTGAGCAATTCCAGGAACGTTTCCGCAGGTAAGGGTTCCGGCAGATCGCCAACAACACCCAGTCCGCAAGGTTCGGTGCTGTTTTCACATATTTTTTCGGGAGCCAGAATTGAAACATTTTTTAGTGACAACGCACGGGCCATGGCACCGCTGACTCCGTCCATGATCTTGTCTGCATTGGTATGCATGGAATATACCACCAGGTTGTTACGTATGGCCAACGCCACAGTCTGTTCCACTGGTGTAATATCACGCAAATGCTTCAGACCCCTGAAAATAAGGGGATGGTGGGAAACGATCATATTTAGCCCCTCCTCTACAGCTTCTTCCACTATCTCTTTGGTACAATCCAGGCATACGAGGACACCGGTCACAGGTGTGTGGGGATGCCCTATGCAAAGTCCTGAATTGTCCCAGTCTTCCTGTAACCCGGGGGGTGCCCATTGTTCCAGGACTTCCATGATTTCAGACGCTTTCAGTTTCATTCTATCATATCCCTGATCTCCACCAACTGGGCTTTGATCTTGTTTAGTGATGCCATAATGTCTATAGTCCTGTCTTCCCCTTCTTTATTGTCGTGCATTCTTTTCCTTGCTCCTTCCAGCGTCATGCCCCGTTCCTTGACAAGATGATGTATGATCTTGTAGTTGGCCACATCGGTTGCCGTGAAGAGCCGATTGCCTTTTTTGTTCCGGACCGGTTTTATAAATTCACTGTACGTTGTTGACCAAAAACGTACCAGGGAAGTACTTTCGCCCAACATTTCGGCCACCTCACCGATTGTATAATACATCTTATCCATATCTCTTTAATCTAAAGATTGACCTGTATTGTATGCCGTAAGCATAATCTGCCTGTATTCTGCCGGCAAAACATCCATAAAGTAATAATGAACAGGATCCCGAACCTGTCCGTCTTGCTGAATTTCATAATGCAAATGGGGCATGAAAGACATTCCGGAAGATCCCACACGGGCTATTACCATCCCTCTTTCTACATATTGCCCTTTCCTCACAAAAATATCACTTAGATGGGCATAAACCGTTTTGTATCTCCTGTAAGGATGTTCTATCTCCACCACATTCCCCCTGCCCCTTGCAGAACGGGAAACATTGACTACACGCCCGCCGGCAGTTGCCAGTACATCAGTTCCCAAACCCACCAGAAAATCCATCCCGCTATGATCTATGGGAATTTTGTAAAACGGATGTATTCTGCGTCCAATGGTTGCCCCCATGGCTTCCATGGGAGGTTGGCGTAAGGGGAAAGCAGCCGGAAGGTAATCCAGGCTGTCCAGTTGGTCGTATATCCGGTTCCCGGCCATGTATAAGGCGCTGGTTACCAGTGCGGCTCTTTTTTCCAGTCCTTTTATCACCGAATCTGCATGATAGGATAGCGCAAAAGAAGGATCCTCAATAAGGGAGCTGTAATGTGAGATATCAACTCCTTCCGTCATTTCCAGAGGTGTTGAGTGAAGTACCGTACCGTATATGTTCTTGTCCCGCACCTCCAGTTCTTCTATGACTTTGTTCAAATTTTCCATATCCCCACTCAGTCTTTCGTATTCACCCTGCATTAACTCCGTTTCACGAACCAGGGCTCTTTCGGCCGGAGACAATATGAACATCCCAAAGATCAAATAGTAAACCAGGGCCAGCGCGATGCTGCCCAGGAAAACCCAAAAAATGCGTTTTAAAACCGTTTTGATATTGGGACGCACTTTGGTGAATTCCAACTTTTCTTCATTGAACTGGTAACGGTTCATTTCAGGAAATTATTGGCGTCCGCCCAAAATTACCGCATGGTAATCTTCTGTTGCAATATTGTTATTGAAATAATTGTAAGGATTAACGGGCCTACCCATATAAATCACTTCGTAATGTACATGTGGCCCGGTAGACTTGCCTGTTGAACCCAGAAGGCCAATCTGTTCTCCGCGTTTTACCGGCTGGCCTTCGTAAACCGAAGCTTTATTCAGGTGGGCATAGCGTGTCTTGTATCCAAACCCGTGATCAACGATAATATAACGTCCGTAGCCGTTGTATTCGTAACGGATGGTTTCCACTTTCCCGTCACCGGTAACATAAACCGGGGAGTTGCGAGCTCCGGTAAGATCTATGCCTTCATGCATACGGATATCTCCGTATACCGGGTCTTTTCTGTATCCGAAAGCACCGGACCATCTGAAATTTTTTGTATCCTCGGGAAGGGGCAAAATGGAAGGAATGCACTTGGCAACCTCCCCTGCCTGGCCGGCTACCCGTTCCACATCGTCGAAAGATCTGGACTGAATGTAAGCCTTCTTCATGAGCTTGTCAAAATTCAGCGCCGTTTTCATTAAAAGAGCCGAGTTTTCCGCATATTCCAAATACGGATACCGGTTGGATCCGCCAAATCCGGCATCTCTTACTTCGGAAGGGATTTGCTCCATCCCAAAAATGTTCCTGTAAATGTTGTTGTCCCTGATCTGCAAATCTTCCAATTGCTTTTCGCGCTGGCTCATTTGTTTGCTGATTAATTCCAGATTGGACCGGGCTTTATTGTATTCGCGTTCCAAACGTACCGTACGGGGTGTTTTAAGGTTAAAACCTTCCGTGTAAAGCACGTAATATCCAAAAGCGATCACCATGCTTATTGGAAGTATGATCAGAGCCCGAACAATATAAAAGCGCAAAGAAGGTCTTTGCAGTTCGTAAGAAAGAGTTTCCGGATTAAATTTGTATTTTCTTCTCCCTGCCATTAAGTGTTGTTAACACGTTATTAACGTGCAAAGATAAGTAATTTTAGTAAAAAGCGGTATATTTGCCCGTTAATATTATTGAAAATGACCTCTGGCGAAATAAGGAAAACTTTTCTGGATTTTTTTGAAAAGAAAGGACATACCATCGTGCCCTCGGCTCCCATGGTAATTAAGAACGACCCCACGCTTATGTTTACCAATGCCGGCATGAACCAGTTCAAAGACTGGTTCCTGGGCAATGAACCCGCATTATACAAACGGGTTGCCGACACCCAAAAGTGTTTGAGAGTGAGCGGGAAGCATAACGACCTGGAAGAAGTCGGTCATGACACCTACCACCATACCATGTTTGAAATGCTGGGCAACTGGAGTTTTGGTGATTATTTTAAAGAGGAAGCTATTGCCTGGGCCTGGGAGTTGTTGCATGAAGTTTTCAAACTGGATGCCGACCGTATTTACGCCACGGTATTTGAAGGAGCCCCGGACGACAATATTGCCGCAGACGAAGAATCCCATAACTTTTGGAGTCGTTATTTGCCGGAAGACCGGATCATTGCCGGAAACAAAAAGGACAATTTCTGGGAAATGGGTGATACGGGGCCATGTGGCCCCTGCAGCGAAATACATTTTGACCTGCGACCTCCCGGGGATCGCGCCGTAATCCCGGGAGCTTCTCTGGTCAACACCGGACATCCTTTGGTCGTGGAAGTCTGGAACCTGGTATTTATTCAATACAACAGAAAAACAGACGGCAAACTGGTAATGCTTCCTCAAAAGCATGTGGATACGGGTATGGGACTGGAACGTTTGTGTGTAGCCATCCAGGGAAAATTCAGCACCTACGATACAGATTTGTTCCAAAACCTGATAGGAGCCACCGGAAAATTGTGCGGTAAAGAATACGGCCGGGATAAGAATACAGATGTTGCCATGCGGGTTGTCGCCGATCATTTGAGAGCCATTTGTTTTTCCATTGCCGACGGTCAACTTCCCTCCAACGTGAAAGCAGGCTATGTCATCCGGCGTATTCTTCGCAGGGCTGTACGTTACGGCTATACTTTCCTGGGATTTGACAAACCTTTTTTGTGCGATTTGGTTCCTGCCCTGATCCGGGAAATGGGACAAGCTTTCCCCGAACTCGAAAAACAAAAAGAAATCATACAGAACATCATCCGGCAGGAAGAAGAAGCGTTTTTGCGTGCGCTTGAAAAAGGCATACGTTTATTTGATTATTTTACCCGGGATGAAACCCTTGAGGAATTCAGCGGAAAAGATGCCTTTCTACTGTACGACACGTATGGATTTCCTCTGGATCTGACCATTTTGATGGCTAAGGAAAAAGGGCTGACAGTCAACACACGGGAGTTTGAAGAAGAATTACAGGCCCAAAAAGACCGTGCCCGGCAAGCAACACAGGCCAAAGAAGGTGACTGGATAGAATTAAGGCCTTTCATTCAGCCGGTGTTCCTGGGTTATGAGACAACCAAAGCGTATGCAAGAATTACCAGATACCGGAAAGTGAAAGCAAAAAACAAGGAATACTACCAGATAGTACTTGACCAAACCCCGTTTTATGCCGAAAGCGGAGGACAGACAGGAGATTCCGGCTACCTGGAAAACACCTATGGGGAAAAAGTGCGCATTACCGATACCATTAAAGAGAATAACCTGATTCTTCATATAACCTCAAAAATTCCGGATAATCCCGAGACTGAATTTTATGCAGTAGTGGATCAGGAAAGACGTCTGGCAATAGCCAACAACCACACCGCAACACATTTGCTGCACTATGCACTCAGGACAGTTTTGGGACCGCATATTGAACAGAAAGGTTCTCACGTCTCTCCGGACAGTCTCCGTTTTGACTTCTCCCATTATGCACGCCTTGAACCTGAAGAAATAAAAAAGACAGAACGTCTTGTAAACCATTTGATTCGTAACAACATTGCGCAAGAAACCTTGCAGGACATTCCCCTGGAAGAAGCTCGCAATATGGGGGCCATGGCCTTGTTCGGTGAAAAATACGGCGACAAGGTGCGTGTGATTCGTTTTGGAGATTCCATTGAATTGTGCGGAGGAACACATACAACAGCCACCGGAAATATCGGCATGTTCAAAATTGTGAGCGAAAGTGCCATTGCTGCAGGTATTCGCAGGATCGAAGCCATTACCGGACTTGCCGTAGAAAGGAAAGTGGAAGAACTGGAAACCGTCCTGGCCGGAGTACGCAACATGATGAACGACAATCCGGATGTAATCACATCTCTTAAAAAACTGGTCCGGGAAAACGACGACCTCAGGAAAGCCATGGAACAAACCATGCGGGAAAGGGCTTCAGCACTACGGGAATCTCTCTGGGAACAAAGGACCCATTTAAACGGCATTCAATTTGTATCACTCAGGGGTGTGTACATGCCCGAACTCATAAAAGACCTGGCTTTCTCCTTCCGGAACGCAACTTCCGGCAGTATTGCCTTTGCGGCAGCGTACGAACATAACGGCAAAGCCAACCTGACCCTGCTCATATCCGATGACCTGGTCAAAGCCGGATGGAATGCCTCGGATATTATTCGAAAGGCTTCCTCCCACATCCGCGGAGGTGGAGGCGGACAGGATTTTTACGCAACTGCTGGAGGCAAGGATCCGGCCGGTTTGCAAGCTGCACTGGATACCATTGCCGATGCATTGAAGAACCCTTAAATAATTAAAGCCGGTGAAAATTTTTGACCGATTTCTGGTCCGTTCATTTCTGGGCCCCCTGTTCCTGACAATTTTCATAGTGCTCTTTGTACTTGTATTGCAGTTTCTGTGGGTATACATTGACGAACTGGTTGGAAAAGGATTGGGAATAAAAGTGATCCTGGAATTTCTTTTCTGGGGAACATGCACCGTCATTCCCATGGCACTTCCCCTGGCCACCCTGCTGGCATCCATTATGACCATGGGCAATTTGGGGGAATTCAACGAATTGCTGGCCATGAAAGCGGCCGGTATCCCGTTGCAACGCATTATGCGTCCCCTGATCATTCTTTCATTTTTTATTTCAATCGGAGCTTTTTTTGCAGCCAACAACCTGATGCCGCTGGCATACAAAAACATTTTCGCTCTGAGGGATGATATTTCCCGTACAAAAGAAGAAATACGTATCCCTACTGGCATATTCTATAACGGCATTGACAATTACAGTCTTCGGGTAGCGCAACGTAACGAAAACACGGATATGCTGTACGATGTAATGGTATACAACCACAGTGCCCGCAGGGGAAACACCAGTGTGACTTTGGCCGATTCCGGAGCCTTGAGACTTACAGAAGACAAGAAAAATATCATTTTTACGCTTTTCAGCGGTGAGTCCTACGAAGAAGGAGACCGGCAATCTTCGGCAGATACGTCTTTTGCCATGCAACGCATTAAATTTGACAGACAAGATATTATCATTGAATTGACAAATTATGCATTCCAGCGGCGGGACGGAGACCGGTTTGGGAACGATGTAATGGCCCAGGGTCTGAGCAGCCTGGCGCATAGAAGGGACTCACTGGATTCATTATATGCCATAGCTCACAGCCAGTTTATAAAGCGCATGCTTGCCACAGGAGGACTTACCTATGCGCGGCAATTGGACACAACAAACAAACAGCAATACAACGGTTATTTTCCTTTGGACACACTCCCTTCCCTGGAAAATCACCCGCATTATGCCGACCTGATGAACAGGGCTATCGGAAAAACAGACCAGCTAACAAACCAGGTAGATGCATTTGTAGTGGAAGAATTCCAGATACACCTGCCACTTAGAAGGACAAGGGTGGAATGGTACCGGAAATTTACCGTCGCTTTCGCCTGTTTTATCTTCTTTTTCATAGGAGCCCCGTTGGGCGCCATTATCCGCAAAGGCGGACTGGGTACTCCCGTAATTGTGTCAATGTTATTTTTTGTTGTCTATTATGTAATTGATATTTCGGGGAAAAAACTGGCTACGGACGGTTCGGTCTCGGCGGCTATGGGGACCATGATCTCTGCATTGGTATTGTTGCCTATTGGAGTTTTTCTAACCTACAAGGCCACCACCGACTCGGCATTATTCAATAAAGATGCGTATCTTGTTTTTTTGAAAAAGATCAAAAAACACCTGCCCTTTGGCCATGACAAACATAAAAAACAAACCTGAGATCGTATTTATGGGAACACCCGGCTTTGCAGCGGGGATTCTTTCCATGCTTGCCGGGCAGGGATATCCCGTTAAAGGGGTTGTTACCGTTCCCGACAAACCTGCCGGCAGGGGCATGACAGCCCGTTCGTCGGCCGTGAAAACTACAGCTCTGGAGCTCGGGATTCCGGTTTTGCAGCCGGAATCTTTAAAGGACACTGATTTTTTAGAAACGCTCCGGCAATGGAACGTCCCTGTTTTCGTGGTAGTGGCGTTTCGCATGTTACCCGGCTGTGTCTGGGAAATACCTTCCTGCGGTTGTTTTAACCTGCATGCATCCCTGTTGCCGCAATACAGGGGCGCTGCCCCCATCAACCACGTTTTGATAAACGGGGAACAGGAAACCGGACTGACTACTTTTCTAATAGATGATCACATGGATACCGGGGCCATTCTTTTGCAGGAACCTGTTTCCATTGATCCGGAAGAAGATGCCGGATCGCTGCATGACAAATTGATGACTGCCGGAGGGCCATTGATCGCCAAAACAATAGACGGTTTATGGAACGGGTCCCTGAGGGCTACTCCACAACCACTGGTGCCCGGAAAAGATCTGAAAACAGCTCCAAAAATTTCACGTGAGACCTGCCGGATAGACTGGACACTGGATCCTGTCCGTATTACAAATCTTGTCCGCGGTCTGAGTCCTGTTCCTGCTGCCTACGCCACCCTTAGAAACGGGGATATGGTTCAGGACATAAAAATATTCAGGGCCGGGGCAGAACGGGTTCCCCACCGGGAAAAGCCCGGCAGTATTGTAACAGACGGAAAAAAAATGTTAAAAGTGGCCTGTAGCAACGGCTTTGTACATATACTGGAATTACAGACTCCGGGGAAAAAGCGTTTGAAAACACCTGCTTTCCTGGCCGGATTCAGAAGTTCATCTAATGCGGTTTTTATATAACATGACAGACCGGGCAGTCATACTGGCACAGGGAGCTTATCCTTCCCATCCGTATCCCCTGCGAATCTTACAACAGGCAAAGGTACTCGTTTGCACAGACGGAGCCGTGAATAACCTCAGGGACAGGGTTCCTGACATAATCGTGGGAGATCTGGATTCTTTGTCCGGTCCCATGAAAAAGAAGTATGCATCCTGTTTGATCAGGAATACGGATCAAAACACAAACGACCTGACCAAAGCGGTACAATACTGTTACGAAAAAGGGTTCCGCCATATTGCCATCCTGGGGGCTACCGGATTGAGGGAAGACCATATGCTGGGAAATATATCCCTGCTGGGAGATTATGCCCGTATGATGGATAAAGTGCAAATGGTAACAGATTGCGGCACATTTTGGGCTTATACGGATAAAACGCCGGAAACAGACGGTTTTATGCGGTTTTCCATACCTTGCATCAAAGACAATCCCGTTTCTTTTTTTGGTCTGAACACTGCCTTGAAACTAAAAGTTAAGGGCATACGATATCCGGTGGAAAACGTGGTTTTTGACGCTTTATGGAAAGCAACCCTGAATAGATGTACAGGCAACCGGTTGGAAGTGTGTTTCCGGAACGGCCCCCTGTTGATCTACATGACACATCCTACTGTCTTTCAGGAAGCCCGGGACATTTGGGAAGAATAACTGATTTGCGGCTTACCGCATATGAACCGAATATTCCCAACGCGCCACCGGATATGTTTCCGGTAACATTTCCGCGGGGACCCGAGAAAAGCGGAAAGTGTTGGTTCTTTTCAATTTTGGCTTCCTGTAAAAAACGATAGTATTCTTCACTGAGCGTTTGCAATTCCACGGTCAAAACATCCCCGGAATACAAATCATATGTTTCTCCGTTATCCCAAACCAATGATCCGGTTATGATCCATTCCGGAATTGGATAGCGGATGAAAGACCCGTCTTGTGAATAATCATTCAGGGAATGTACGTAATACCTTAAAATCCTGTTGCTGTACAAATCGCTATTGATCCAAAGTGCAGCTCCGTAATAATCATCTCCGGGAGTATCCTGGAAACCGGCCAGCAATACAAAAGGAATATCCACTGCTCCCGGAACCAGCGATTTCACCGATAACGATTCCAACACATGAACATAAGGTACCGTCGTAGTGGCTGAGTAATATTCCTGCTGCCCGTCCCCGTCATAATCCATCCAGACTTCCAGCACGTACGTCTCTCCTTCTACGGCCGCAAAATTTTCTCCCGTGGTATAGATCCCGGGGGCATCCCTGGTTAGTTCCCGGCCGTTGAGCACCACCTTTGCTGCATCTATGTTTTCCGGTAAATCCGTTCCAAAATAAGGCACAGTGGAAGAAATCTCAATGATCTGGTATCCTGGTTCAGTAGATAACGTTCCGGTTATCACCAAACGGGATTCCATATCGTCTCCAATCAACTCTATGGGTTCTGTACAACCCGTTACGCCACCTGTGAGGGTTGCAAGCCATAACAACGTATTTATTATCTTAAAGTACTTCATTTTTCTAAAAACTGAAATTCCAGGTTATGGACGGGACTACACTAAAAAGGTATGTCATTTCCAGGTATTGTTCCCCTGTGGGCTTCATGCGGAAATTGATGGCCCACGGATTTTTTCTCCCGTACAGATTATACACGGAAATATTCAGGGAATGCTTCCACCGCCTGTTCATCTTTCCCAGCCTGATGTTCAGTGATGCATCCATGCGGTGATAATCTGCCATCCGGTAAGAATTCCGTTCCGTATATACCGGGATCAGTTCGTTATAAAACCAGTAACGTCCTTCCGGCAAAGTAACCGGCTGACCGGTAGCATAGACCCAGTTAAGTGAAACTTCCATGCGGGGTGAAATGTCATAAAACAGCACTACATTGATATTATGGGGCCGGTCAGAAGGAGAACGGTATTTCTGCCCGTTATTTACCCCGGGAATGGTCCGGAAAGAACGGGACCATGTATAACTGACCCACCCCGTCAAAACTCCTTTGTTTCGTCTGAAAAGAAATTCAATGCCGTAACTTTTCCCGGTCCCGAAACGCAGTTCCGTTTCAATTTTGTCGTATAACAACAAGTTGGGGTGATCTTTAAAGTCCAGCACATTGTCCAGGTCTTTGTAAAACACTTCTACCGAAGCTTCGTAATTCTTTCTGAACAGGGTGGCAAAAGCCCCCGCCGAAACCTGGTGCGAGGATTGCGGCTTTATACAGGGACTTGAAGGAATCCATATTTCCATGGGAGATCCTGCCGAGGAAAACGAAAGCAAATGAACGTACTGGAGTGTTCGCGCGTACGATGCCTTGAGCGAAAGATCGGGAGTTGCCAGGTAAGATATCCCCAAACGCGGTTCCAGCCCGTATTCATGATGAAAAAAAACACCCGACGGGATTTCCTCGCCTTCTTCTTCAATCAGGTTGTAATTCTCATCCACCTTGTATAAAGTTGTAGGACCCGCATTGTCAAAACGATTCAACCGTAATCCGTAACGCAGCTCCATCCTTTCATTGAAGAGTTTGTGCTCATTGGAAAAATACAGGACATTGACAAATCCCTGGCGACGGGACATGGTGATATCCTGTTCTATCTGTACCCCGCTTTCCAGTTCCCCGATACCAACAGCTTTGCCCGGCTGGTACCATTGGAAATTTGATGTATAGCCAAATTCAAGAAGGTGCCCGGCAGCAGGCATGTACGAAAAATCAAGGCGCATCCCGGCATCCTGAATCCGTGAAACCCATTCCATTTCCATTTGATTGGTGCTGCCTTTAAAATCGTAATCGTAATTGGTATAGGTGGCATGTGCCTGCATAAAGAAACGATCGGAAAACGAATGGTTCCAGTTGATCGCAGCTACCGAATTCCCAAACTTTACGCCCATATCCGAAATTGCGAATTTATCCCGCCCGTTATACAAAGTCAGGTATATGTAGTTGTTGTCGTTTACCCGCCATCTCAGTCTTCCGTTTAGATCGTAAAAATGGATGGTGGCATTTTTGACCAATTCATTCTTGGCCAGGGGAAGAAAAAAATCCGCATAAGTGCGTCTTCCGGCCGCCAGGTATGTCAACCGGTCTCCTGCCACGCCGCCCTGTATGGAAAGTTTGCTGGATATCAGGCCAATACCTCCTTTAACAGAAAAGCGACCCGCTCCCTCTGCGGGTACTACTTCCAACAACGACGAAAGGCGTCCTCCAAAACGTGCCGGAATGTCTCCTTTATACAAGGTCATATCGCGAACGGCATCGGAATTGAAAATTGAGAAAAACCCCAACATATGGGACACGTTGTACAATGTTGCATTATCAAACAGGATCATATTCTGGTCCGGGCTCCCCCCCCGGACATGAAACCCGCTGCTCCCTTCAGATGCCGCCTGTACTCCGGGTAACATCTGGACTACTTTTAAAAGATCCACTTCTCCAAATAGTGTGGGAACTCTGCGGATCACTTCCGCATCTACCCTTTCTATACTCATTTCTGCCCTGCGCAGTCTTGTTCCGGCACTTTCGGCAAAAACGGTAACGCTTTCCAGGTAATAAGACAAGGGTGTAAGAAAAAGGAAAGTGTCCTTATTGCTGTCCAGAATTAATTCGTGTTCCTGTGTTTCGTAACCGATATATGAAACTTCTAATTTTACGCGGCCTTCGGGAAGGGTCAAAACAAAACGTCCCCGCGCATCTGTCAACGTCCAGATGTCATTTCCTTCCACAACCTTCACGACGGCTCCTGTAAGAATTTCCCCGTCCTGCCCATCCATAACCTTCCCGGACAACGTGTGTTTTGTCTGTGCCAGTAACGCGGATACCGGCAACATCAATGCCAGAAAGAACCCTAAAGTTATGCCGATAACGGTAAAATGTCGCTTCATTTATCCTGTATATGTACATAAAAAGGAGAACAAACGCGTCCTCCTTTTTATTACCCGATGTGTGTCAGGCTGATTTTGTAACCTTGGCTACAGTTCAATACTGGGGCGGAACTTAACAACTTTTTTAGCTTTGATTTTAATGGTAGCCCCGGTACGAGGATTACGTCCTGTTCTTTCTCCCCTGTGTCCTACAACAAATGAGCCAAACCCTACAAGAGTAACTCTTTCACCCTTTTTCATTGCTTTGGTTGTAGTGGCAAGAAAAGCGTCCAGCGCTTTTTTTGAATCAACTTTGGAAAGTCCGGATTCTGCAGCCATTGCGGCAATAAGATCTGCTTTGTTCATAATAGTAAATATTAGGTTAAATGAATGTTTTACAATGTAGTTGCCACAAATCTAATACTTTTTTATTTTGTTTCCAATAGTTTGCAGCAATTCAGTCTTTTGTTTCTCTATATTTTTCAAGAATTTCTCATAAGATCCGGACCGGGGAAAGAGGGGTTTGTGTGCATAAGAAGTGTTGAGTTTCTCCATTTCTTTCACAATAGCCCTGGTTTCCTTATCTGCTGCGGCTTCCAAAAAACGCTCCCGGATGTAGGCTGCAGCCTCCTGCGTAAGGTGGCAGCGGTCAGTGGCATAAAATCTGTAATCACGTAATTCGTCCATTATCAATTCATAGGACGGGAAATACCATATACCGGGAAATCTTTCCTGCAATCTTTTAATGGCCAGATGCAGCGAAGCCTTGCTTAATTGGTTGCCGTGCGCCCCATCGGCCAGGTGACGTATGGGACTGACCGTCATGATCCATTTTTTATCCAGGTTTCTTTCAATGACAGGTGCCAGGGTTTTTACTATTTCGGATGGTTCCATGAATACACGGTCAAAAAAACGGGCAGGCATTTTTTGACAGTTTGCCACTACCGCACCGTTGTATTTATAAACCCAGGCCGTCCCCAAAGTTATGACAACAATACCGGCCGTTTTGAAAAATTCCGATGCATTTTTCAGACCGGCGTTGGCCTGTTCCAGAAATATATCCGGAGTCTCCCGGGAAAATGAAGTGTGATGGAACAAGGAACCGAAAGCTTCATACGGAAATTGCATTACATCTTTGGGAGTAAAACATACAGACTTTTCCAGGCGCTCCAGAGCGGAAGCAATGGAAGCCGGGTTGAATAACGGTCCAAAAGCATCCTCAGCTACCTGGAAATGCAGATCCCTCATCTGCTTTGCCATTTCCTGTGCAAAACAGGATCCTGCGAAGAGGAACCGTGTAGCATAAGAAAACTGAGGCTCCAGAGGTTCTGTTGTGATTTTTGTTTGCCATTCCATATGCGCAAAGTTAGCATTTTGTTTATCTTTGCGCAGTTACTCCAAAAACCATCCTTGTGAAAAAAATTCTATTCCTTCTCTTCTGTATGGTATTATCCGTAAATGTCATGCAGGCTCAAAACGATTCCACTCTTGTAGTTCAGTCCGGTACAGAGATCCTGGAAGCTGCGAATCCTTACCAGGGAATCCTTGAAAGCAAGCAATTTGTCTTCAATATCAAATCCATCCTCAGAGGGTTGCTGGGTATTTTTTCTTTGTTGCTTATTGCCTGGCTTTTCAGCACAGACAAGCGCCATGTCAACTGGCGCACCGTGGGAATAGCACTGGCACTGCAACTGATTATTGCCATCGGGATCCTTTCCGTACCTGCCGTACAAACGGTTTTTGATGTTTTCGGGAGGGCATTTGTCAAAGTCCTGGACTGGACAAAGGCCGGGTCTGAATTCCTGTTCGGCTCATTGATGGACCAAAGCCGGTTCGGCTACGTTTTTGCCTTCCAGATCCTGCCCACCATCATATTTTTCTCGGCACTTACTTCCCTGCTTTTTTACTGGGGGATCATTCAAAAAGTGGTATGGGTGATGGCCTGGGTTTTTACGAAACTCATGCGCCTGTCCGGTGCCGAGAGTCTTTCCACGGCCGGGAACATTTTTCTGGGACAGACTGAAGCTCCGCTGCTTGTAAAGGCATATATTCCCAAAATGACAAAGTCCGAGGTAATGCTCGTAATGACGGCGGGCATGAGCACCATGGCCGGCGGTGTGCTGGCCGCTTATATTGGCATGTTGGGAGGCGGTGACCTTCAAATGAGCGTAGCCTTTGCCAAACACCTTCTTTCCGCCTCGGTCATGGCAGCGCCGGGGGCCATAGCCATGGCAAAGATCCTGGTACCGCAAACAGAGGCGATCGACAACTCGGTAAGTGTTTCCAAGGAGAAAATGGGGAGAAGCGCACTGGATTCCATTGCCAACGGATCTATTGACGGTCTTAAACTGGCTGCTAACGTAGCGGCCATGTTACTGGTCTTCTACGCTTTGATCGCCGGAGCGAATTACATCTTCGGGAAAGTGGGCCAATGGACTCATTTGAACAACCTGATTGCCAATTGGACCAACGGGATGTACGACAGCCTGTCCATGGAATGCATTCTTTCGTATCTTTTTGCTCCTGTTATCTGGCTGACCGGCGTTACCGGACAGGATTTGGCCCTGGTAGGCCGTTTGTTGGGAGAGAAGCTTATTATGACGGAATTTGTCGGATATAGCAGCCTGGCACAAATGATCCAGGCCGGTTCTTTTGTCAGTACTAAATCACTGATCATTTCCACTTATGTATTATGCGGGTTCGCCAATTTTGCATCCGTAGGCATTCAAATTGGAGGTATTGGGGGCATCGCACCCAACCAAAGGCATTTACTGGCCAAATACGGCTTCAGGGCACTGTTGGGTGCCACACTGGCCGGTTTGTTGTCGGCTTCCATGATCGGAATGTTCCTGTAGAATTTACAACGTGGCGATGATCCATGCCAGGTAAGCGGCATAGACTGCCAGCAGGATGATGCCGTGTGTCCTGTTTAGTGTATGTTTTTTGCCGGGTCCCACAAAGACCAGCAACAACAGGCTTCCGGCTGCGGCTACCACCGCATCTGCCACCAGGTTCGGGTACATGGGAAGCGGCCGGATCACGGCACTCACTCCCAACACCAGGAAAACATTGAAAATGTTGGATCCGATGATATTGCCCACGGCAATATCCGCGCTCTTTTTGTATGCTGCTGCCACGGACGTGGCCAACTCGGGAAGTGATGTTCCCAGGGCCACGATCGTCACCCCCACCACAGCCTGGCTTACGCCCCACGATACAGCCAGGTTTACTGCAGAACGAACAATCATCTCGGCCCCAAAGGCCAGACCGGCCAGTCCGCCAACCACTGAAAGGACCGCTTTGGCAATGCCCATGGGCCGGTAATTTTCATCTGCCACAGGAGCTTCCCCCTTTTTGGCCAGGTAAAAAACATAAAGCATAAATGCTGCAAAGCAGATCAAGAGAAATACCCCGTCCATACGGGATAATCCCTTTACAGGGGAGAAGACCATGCCGCTACCCAATACAAGCACAGCCACTGCCGCGAACAAACTTAGCGGAATCTCCACACGGATGGTAGAACGTTGTGTCAGCAAAGGAAAAAACAAAGCAGAAAGGCCAAGTATAACGTACGTGTTTATGGAATTGCTTCCCAGGACATTGGTCAAGGCAATTTCATTGCTGCCTTCAACGGCTGCCACTATGTTGACCACCAGTTCCGGGGCGGAAGTGCCAAAAGCAACCACTGTCAACCCGATCACCAGGTTAGATATATTAAACTTGGCGGCCAGTCCGGTCGCCCCGTTTATCAATATATTGGCTCCTGTTGTCAGTAGAACAAACCCTGCAATGATTAACAGATAATCCATCTCACTTCAACAATTTTATTTTCAAATTCTTTAACATGTCATCTGCCATGGCATCGATGTCCCATTTAGGATTCCAGCCCCATTCTTCACGTGCACAAGAGTCGTCCATATAATTGGGCCAGGAATCCGCTATAGCTTGTTTTACAGGATCTACCCGGTATTCCATCTGAAAATCAGGGATCCGTCTGCGAATCACTTCAAACAATTCCCTGGGGCAGAAGCTCATGGCCGTAATGTTAAAGCTGTTCCGGTGCACCAGCCGTCCCGGATCTGCCTCAATCAAACTGCTGCATGCCTGCAAGGCATCCGGCATATACATCATGTCCATATAAGAGTTATGGGCAATGGGACAGGTAAAGGACTCCCCTTTTACTGCCGCGTAAAACACCTCAACGGCATAGTCTGTTGTACCACCTCCTGGAAGCGTTCCGTGAGAAATAATGCCCGGGAAACGGACACTGCGCGTATCTACGCCAAAACGGGAAAAATAATAATCGGACAGGAGTTCACCGGATACCTTGCAAACGCCATATATGGTATTGGGTCTCATGACGGTATCCTGAGGTGTTCCGTTTGAAGGCGTGTTGTTTCCGAAAGCTCCTATGGAACTGGGAGTAAAAACACCGCATCCGTATTCTCTGGCCAGCTCCAGGCTGTTAAGCAGGGCTCCCATATTGACGTGCCATGCAGTTTGGGGATTCTTTTCTCCTGTTGCCGAAAGCACGGCCACCAGATTGAAGATCCAGTGGGGCCTGTGTTTTTTTATAACTTCTGCATACGCCGGGGTATCCAATGCATTCAAACATTCAACGCGCACGCTTTCAGATAATTTGCTGCATACTTCCGGGCGCAATTCTGCAGCTATGACGCTGTCTTCCCCGTAAAGAGCCTGCATATGCGGGATCAGTTCCGTGCCTATCTGCCCTCCGGCTCCGACAATTAAAATAGTTTTGCTCATATAAATCTCAGGTATATTTCCTTATTTTGGTGCAAGGCGGTACAATACCAAGGCAATCATAGCATAGAGCACATTGGGAATCCATAACGCTATGGCCGGCGGCAATGTATCTGCATGTACAAACATTTCCGAAAACCTCAGGAACAGAATATAGGAAAAACTCAGGGCGATTCCTATCCCTATATTCAAGCCAATACCTCCCCGTCTTTTGCGGGAAGACAATGCCACTCCCATTATCGTAAGAATGAACGAGGAAAACGGGATGGCCAGTCTTGAGTTTTTCTGGATCAGGGCAAATTTAATATTTGTATCTCCCCTCATTCTTAATGTTTCAATAAATCGGTTCAGCTGGCTGAGATTGAACTGTTCCACAGATTCCTTTCGACGGACCAGATCCGCTCCCGTGATATCTATGAGGGTATCCAGCTGTCTGCCCCATGTTACTTTGTGCGATGTGTCCGAAAAACGACGGATATTGTATTCGTTCAGGCGCCATTTTCCGGAAGTGGAATCCCAGCGGGCAGTTTCTGCCGAAAGTTTTGAAACCAGTTCATTTCCCCGGAAGGTTTCCAATGTAAAGCGTATGGCTGTGGAATTCCATGTATTGTAAGATTCAATATAAACGTACGAACCGGGTTCCACCTGGTAATGAATATTGCGATTGTATTCCGTCCTTGTTTTCAGGTAACGTTCTTCAAATGCCAGGCGGTTCTTGTTGGCAGGCGGGATCACAAACCAGTTCAATGCCAGTGAAAGGAGGGCAATGAATAATGCAGACAAAATATACGGATACATGATCCTGTTGAAACTGATACCCCCGCTGAGCATGGCAATTATTTCGCTGTGTCCGGCCAGTTTGGATGTGAAGAAAATCACGGAAATAAAGACGAACAAAGGGGAAAACATATTCATGAAATACGGGATGAAATTCATATAGTAATCCACCACAACGGCTTTAAGAGGCGCTTCTTTGTCTACAAAATCGTCAATTTTTTCGCTGATGTCAAATATGATTACAATGCCAATTATAATAAGAATTGCAAAAAAATACGTGCCTATGAATTTCCGTATTATATACCAGTCCAGTGTGGTAATATGGAAATTGTAGGGTCGCCTGTTGTTTTTATTTCTTTGCATTACAACCTAGTTTCCAAATGTTTTACCATTTGATTTTTCCAGGAAACAAAATCCCCGTTTTCTATATGTTCAGCAGCTTCCTTAACCAATTGCAAATAAAAAGCCAGATTATGCAGACTGGCTATCTGGGGCCCCAGCATTTCACCGGCAACAAACAGATGCCTTAAATAGGCCCGCGAATAGGTCTTGTCTACAAAAGAGGTCCCTTGTGCATCAACAGGCGAAAGGTCGCTGCCCCATTTCTTGTTTTTGATATTCAAAATACCTTCCCGGGTGAACAACATCCCGTTCCGGCCGTTCCGGGTAGGCATGACACAATCAAACATATCAATTCCCCGGGCAATTCCCTCCAGAATATTGGCCGGGGTTCCCACCCCCATTAAATAACGGGGTTTGTCTTCAGGCAGATACGGGTGCACGGTTTCCAGCATCTCATACATAACCTCGGCAGGTTCACCCACGGAAAGTCCTCCAATGGCATACCCCTCGGCATTCAGAGAGGCAGCATGTTCGACTGCCTGTATCCTTAAATCTGAATAGGTACATCCCTGTACAATGGGGAAAAAAGCCTGGTTGTAACTATACATATCTTGGGTTTGACGAAAATGCGCCATACCTCTTTCCAGCCATTTTTGTGTTAAAAACATAGAATCGCGTGCATAGTCATACGTGGCATCTCCGGGTGTGCATTCATCCAGTGCCATGATAATATCGGCTCCTATTACACGTTGGATATCAACTGCTTTTTCCGGTGAAAAAAAATGCCGGGATCCGTCAATGTGCGATTGAAAGTAATACCCTTCCGGCGTAATTTTGCGTTTTGAAGCCAGGGAAAAGACCTGGTATCCCCCGCTATCGGTCAGAACCGGCTTGTCCCAACTGCAAAACTTATGAAATCCTCCTGCTTGTCTGATTATCTCTGTGCCTGGGCGCAAGTATAAATGATAGGTATTCCCCAGTATGATCTGTGCTTTTACATCTTCAATCAGTTCTTTGTGGAACAGACCTTTCACCGTAGCCAGAGTCCCTACGGGCATAAAAACGGGTGTGTGTATCTCTCCGTGACCGGTTGTGATCTTACCGGTTCGCGCGGCACTTTCCCGGTCGCTGTTCACTACAGTGAAATTCATCTTACAAAGATAGGTCTTCCTGCATAAAAAAAATGTTCCCGGAAAAATTTCCCGGGAACATTTTCTAATTACCTGCTTACTCCTTTTCGGTTTCGGCAGCAGTTTCTTCTGCTTTTTCTTCCGTCACGGTTTCTTCAACGGGTTCTTCTACAGGCTTTTCTGCAGGTTTTTTTGCGGGTTTTTTTGCGGGTTTTTCCGCAGGAGTTTCCGTAGGAGTTTCCGAAGGATTTTCTGTAGGATTTTCAACAGGGGTTTCTGTTTCGGCTTTTGCTTTTGCAGTTTTTGACCGGCCGCGACGTGTCGTTTTCTTAACCTCTTTTTTGGTTGATCCGGCAAGAGCTGTTTCGTTGAAATCAACCAGTTCTATCATGGCCATATCGGCTGCATCACCGGCACGAAAACCTGTTTTAAGAATACGTGTATACCCTCCGGGACGATCGGCTATTTTGGGAGCTACTACCCGGAAAAGTTCACTTACTGCATCTTTGTCTTTCAAATAAGAAAATACGGTACGGCGTGAATGGGTTGTATCCAGTTTGGATTTGGTAATGAGCGGTTCCACGTATACGCGCAATGCTTTGGCTTTTGCTACCGTAGTTTCTATGCGCTTATGAAGTATGAGGGACGAAGCCATATTGGCCAGCATGGCCTTGCGGTGACCTGTTTTGCGTCCCAGGTGATTAATTGTCTTTCTGTGTCTCATGTTTCTTTACTTTCTTTTCAATGTTGTACTTGGTGACGTCTATTCCAAAAGAGAGATCCAGACGCTCCATAAGCATATCAATTTCAGTCAATGATTTTTTCCCGAAGTTGCGAAATTTCATCAATTCGTGGCGGGGTACCGATACCAGGTCCGCAAATGTTTCAATCTCGGCAGCTTTCAGGCAATTCAGCGCTCTCACGGAAAGTTCCATGTCCGAGAGTTTGGTTAGCAAAAGCTGACGCATCCGCAAAGATTCTTCATCCAGTTCGGTACTGACATCTTCCTGTGGAAGTTCCAGGCTGATTCGTTCGTCCGAGAATAGCATAAAGTGGTGAATCAGTATCTTGGCCGCTTCTTTCAATGCATCTTTGGGATGAATGGACCCGTCGGTGGTAACCTCGATGTTTAGTTTTTCGTAGTCGGTTTTTTGTTCCACCCTCCAATAATCCATGGAATAATTCACATTCTTGATGGGAGTATAAATGGCATCCATGGCTATTAACCCGAACGGAGCGTTTTCAATCCGGTTTTCTTCTGCAGGTACATATCCGCGTCCTTTCCCTATGTGCAATTCCATTGTAATAGAGACCGAAGTATCCATATTGCAGATCACAAAGTCCGGGTTGAGCACCTTGAAAGAAGTTAGCTGCCTGGAAATTTCACCTGCCGTGAAAACATCTTTTCCCTTAACAGTCACTCTGACCGTTTCTTCATCCACGTCTTCGATCATTCTTTTGAACCGCACCTGTTTCAGATTCAAGACGATATCCACCACATTCTCCATCACACCCGGGATGGTTGCAAATTCGTGTTCCACTCCGTCTATCCTGACGTATGTCAGTGCGTATCCTTCCAATGAGGATAACAGTATTCTGCGCAAGGCATTTCCGATGGTCGTGGCGTATCCGGGTTCCAGGGGTCGGAACTCAAAACGTCCGAATGTATCGGTTGCTTCAAGCATGATTACTTTATCGGGTTTTTGAAATGCTAAAATGGCCATTGTAGAAATTTAAAATGTTATTTGGAGTACAACTCCACTATTAATTGCTCATTGATAGTTTCAGGTATCTCGGTCCTGTCCGGAAAGTTCAAAAACTTACCGGCAACGGAAGCGGCATCCCATTCTATCCATGAATACTTACTGACAGAGCGGGAGATGTTCTCCTGAATTACTTCCAGGTTTTTGGAACGTTCCCTCACAGCTATTATGGCACCGGGACGTAGAAGAGCCGAGGGTATGTTACAAACTTTTCCATCCACCGTTATATGACGGTGAGTGACCAATTGGCGTGCTGCCGGTCTGGAAGGAGCTATTCCCATACGGAATACGATGTTGTCCAAACGGCTCTCCAGTAAAAGCAACAGGTTTTCACCTTTACGTCCTTTCATGGAAGAAGCCTTTTTGAACAGGTTATGGAACTGGCGTTCCAAAATACCGTAAGTATATTTAACTTTTTGTTTTTCTTTAAGCTGAATACCGTATTCCGATGTTTTTTTACGTTTTTTCATCATCCCGTGTTGTCCGGGAGGATAATTTTTACGTTCGTAATTTTTATCCGGGCCGTAAATCGGCTCACCGAATTTACGGGCTATTTTTGTTTTTGGGCCTGTATATCTTGCCATCTTCTTTCTTTTTTATTGATCAACAATTATACCCTGCGGCGTCCTTTGGGACGGCATCCGTTATGAGGAAGAGGGGTTACATCTACGATTTCCGTAATTTCAATACCTGCTCCGTGGATTGTACGAATGGCAGACTCACGGCCCGATCCGGGTCCCTTCACATATGCCTTTACCTTGCGTAATCCCAGGTCATAAGCAACTTTTGCACAATCGGCAGCAGCTGTCTGGGCTGCATAAGGGGTGTTTTTCTTGGAACCCCGGAATCCCATTTTTCCGGCTGAAGACCAACTGATAACCTGTCCCTCGCTGTTAGCCAGAGTCACAATCACATTGTTGAATGTAGAAGATATGTGGGCTTGTCCGTAAGCATCCACTTTGACCACTTTCTTCTTATTGGAAGTATTTGATTTTTTTGCCATAATCTCAGTTGTTATTTGGTTGCTTTCTTCTTGTTGGCCACCGTTTTCTTGCGTCCTTTACGGGTACGTGCATTGTTTTTGGTGGTCTGACCGCGTACCGGCAATCCTATACGATGACGGATGCCCCTGTAGCAACCGATATCCATCAACCTTTTGATATTCATTTGTACGGAAGAACGAAGCTCTCCTTCAATTTTATACTCCTCCGTTATAAGAGAACGGATGGCTGCGATTTGATCGTCATTCCAATCCTTCACTTTTGTGTCAAAATCGATCCCTGCCTTGCCCAGAATCTCTTGGGCAGAGCTGCGACCAATTCCGTAGATATAGGTCAGTCCTATTTCTCCGCGTTTGTTATTGGGTAAGTCAACTCCGGCTATACGTGCCATAATTTATAATACTTTTTTTTATTTTACTGGTTTTTATCCCTGGCGCATTTTGAACTTGGGGTTCTTTTTGCAAATCACATACAAACGTCCTTTACGTCTTACGATTTTACAATCTTCACTGCGCTTTTTAACGGATGCTTTTACTTTCATTGTAGTAATCTTTAAACATAATTACTTATACCTAAAGGTTATGCGGCCTTTAGTAAGATCATAGGGAGACATTTCTACCCGAACCCTGTCCCCGGGTAGTATACGGATGTAGTGCATCCTCATCTTTCCCGAAATGTGCGCAATTATCACATGTCCGTTATCCAGCTCCACACGAAACATGGCATTGGACAGGGCTTCAATAATTACACCTTCTTTTTCTATTGCAGATTGTTTGGGCATTTTGTTAATCCTTTATAATCTCATTCTTTATATTATTTTCGCCTTCTATGAAGGCAAATGTTGACAGGAGTTCTGCTTTATTTTTACGAATGACAACCGTCAGTTCGTAATGGGCCGAATTCCTGTTGTCTGCTGTTCTCAACGTCCAACCGTCTCTTTCCAGGTATACGCCTCTTCCTCCCTGGTTGATCATAGGTTCTATGCAAATCACCATACCTTCTTCCAGATGTTTGCCCTGGCCGGGCCTGCCGTAATTCGGCACATCGGGCTTTTCGTGAAGGTTCCGTCCTATGCCGTGCCCTACCATCTCCCTTACCACGGAAAAACCGCGTTGTTCAACATGAGTTTGAACAGCAGCACCGATATCGCCAACGCGATTACCGGCGACAGCTTTCTCTATACCCTTGAAAAGTGATTCCCGGGTAGTGCGCATAAGCAGTTCAGCCGCTTGAGAAACTTGTCCTACGCCAAAAGTGTAGGCCGAGTCCCCAAAAAACCCCTTATACTTTGTCCCGCAATCCACAGAAACGATGTCTCCTTCCTTCAGGCGGTAATCACCGGGAAATCCGTGGACTACTGTCGAATTTACGGAAACACACAGGGTAAAAGGAAAACCGTTGTATCCGAGAAAAGCGGGAACAGCTCCGTGATCACGAATGAAAGACTCGGCAACGGCATTGAGATGACCCGTAGTCACCCCGGGTGCAACATGCTTTCCTACTTCCGCAAGTGTTTTGGAAACCAATATCCCGTTTTCGCGCATAAGCGCGATCTCTTCTTCGGTTTTCGTAATAATCATTAAACAAAGAACAATTTAAAAATTCGCTTACATGTTGGAACGGCCTTTCAGCCTTCCTGTCTTCATCAACCCGTCGTAATGACGCATTAAAAGATGACTCTCTATCTGTTGCAATGTGTCCAGGATAACGCCAACCAGGATCAGGAGTGATGTTCCTCCGTAAAACTGGGCAAACTGCATATTGACCCCTATCATCTGCGCGAAAACGGGCATGATTGCCACCAGTCCCAAAAATATGGAACCGGGAAGCGTGATACGGGACATTATTGTATCAATATATTCGGATGTTTTCTTTCCGGGTTTGACACCGGGAATAAAACCTCCGTTTTTCTTCATGTCGTCTGCCATATTGGTTGGATTAACCGTTACTGCAGTATAAAAATACGTAAAGGCAACCACCAGTATGAAAAATACAAAGTTATACCAAAATCCCTGCATATTGCTCATAACTGCGGCAAAACCGCGGGTGGCATCAAAACTGGCAAAGATCATGGGAAACAACATAAGGGCTTGTGCAAAAATGATGGGCATAACTCCTGCAGCATTGATCTTCAGGGGAATGTACTGACGTACACCACCGTATTGCTTGTTACCCACTATACGTTTTGCATATTGCACGGGGATTTTGCGGACACCCTGCACCAAGGCGATGGATGCCACAAATATAAAGAACAGCACCACCAGTTCAACCACAAGCATCAAAATGCCCCCGGTTGATTGTGACCATCGGTCCCCTGCCTCGGCAACAAAAGCAAAAGGCAGGCGGGCAACAATACCCACCATAATGATCAGGGAAATACCATTTCCCAATCCGCGATCCGTTATCCTTTCACCCAGCCACATGATGAACATGGTTCCGCCAATAAGGACTACGGTGGCAAAAAGGTTGAACGAAAAACCGCTTAGCAAAAATGCCGTTTCCGGAAGCTGCGCATGCAAATTTGTTAAATAGGCAGGCCCCTGCAGTGCAAGGATAAGGATGGTCAAATAGCGTGTCCACTGGTTCATTTTCCGGCGGCCGCTTTCTCCTTCCCGTTGCATCCTCTGGAAATAGGGTATCATAATACCCAAAAGCTGTATCACGATTGAGGCCGAGATGTAAGGCATAACCCCCAAAGCAAAAATAGAGGCATTCCCGAACGCTCCGCCCGAAAACATGTTCAACAATCCTACCAGACCTCCTGAAGCCTGTGCCTGCAGATTGCTCAACTGCATGGGATCTATTCCGGGCAAAACCACGAAGCTGCCCAGCCTGTAGATCAGCAGAAGCAACATCGTGTATACGATCCGCTTGCGCAGTTCTTCAATCTTGAAAATGTTTTTTATGGTTTCTATCAGTTTTTTCATTGGTCAGGCGTATTCTGGGTTATTCAATGACAACAGCTTTCCCTTCTTTTGCCTCAATAGCTTCTTTTGCCTTTTGGGAAAAACCGTGAGCTGTAACGTTCAATGTAACGTTGAGTTCACCGTTACCCAATATTTTAACCAGGTCGTTCCCGGATACCAGACCTGCATCGCGTAATGCGTTGAAGTCTATATCGGTAAGACCCGTTTTTTCATGCAACGCCTGTAAAGTGGAAAGGTTGATGGCCTTATACTCTACCCGGTTCATATTCCTGAATCCGAATTTGGGAAGGCGCCGTTGCAAAGGCATCTGGCCTCCTTCAAATCCCGGTTTACGGGAATAACCCGAACGCGACTGGGCTCCTTTGTGTCCGCGTGTAGAAGTACCTCCTTTTCCGGATCCTTCGCCGCGACCAATACGTTTTCTCTTGGAAACCGACCCTTCTGCGGGTTTTAAATTTGATAAATTCATATTGTTTCCTCCTTTACTTTACTTCTTCAACTGAGACCAAATGACGTACTTTCTCCACCATCCCCTTGATCACCGGGGTCGCTTCCTTTTCTACCGAATGGTTCATCTTGCGGATCCCCAGGGCAGCTAATGTGTCTATCTGGCGTTTTGTGGCGGAATTCTTACTTTTAACCTGTGTGATTTTCCAAATTTCCATAATCCTTCCTCCTTATCCGTTAAAAACCTTATCCATCTTGACACCGCGAACTCCGGCCACCTGATATGCATCGCGCATTTCCATAAGAGCATGCACAGTAGCCTTAACCAGGTTGTGAGGGTTGGAAGACCCTTTTGACTTGGCCAGCACGTCATGTATACCTACCGATTCAAATACAGCGCGCATAGCACCTCCGGCTATCACACCCGATCCGGGTGCTGCAGGTTTCATAAATACGCGGGCTCCTCCGAATTTGGCCTCCATCTCGTGAGGAATCGTTTCCCTGTTGAGCGGAATACGATACAAATTCTTTTTTGCATCCTCAATTCCTTTTGATATGGCCGAGGTTACCTCTCCCGCTTTACCGAGTCCGTAACCGACAACTCCTTTTTCATCACCGACAACTACTATGGCAGCGAAACTGAAGTGACGCCCTCCTTTCGTAACTTTGGTAACTCGTTGAATGGCCACCAGACGGTCTTTTAATTCAAGGTCCGTGGCTTTTACTTTTTTTGCTTTTATACTTGCCATATCCGTATTAGAATTTAAGACCACCTTCTCTGGCGGCGTCTGCTAAACTTTTTATCCTTCCGTGATAGAGGTATCCTCCACGGTCAAATGATACCGTAGTAATGCCCTTTTCCAGTGCCCTTTCTGCAGCCAGTTTGCCTACAAGTGCGGATATCTGGACGGGGGTTTTTCCTTTCAGTGTTTCTGCCAGAGAAGTATCTTTGGAAGAAGCCTGCACCAGGGTCACCCCTTTGGTATCGTCTATCATCTGTACATATATCTGTTTATTACTCCTGTAAACGGCCAACCTGGGACGTTCGGGAGTTCCGGAAATCCGCTTGCGAATGCGGTATTTGATCCGTTGTCTTCTTGCTTGTTTTGTTAAAGCCATAATTTCACCTCCTACTATTTAGCTCCGGCCGATTTCCCGGCTTTACGGCGTATTTGTTCACCTACAAATTTAATACCCTTGCCTTTGTAAGGTTCGGGAACGCGCAGTGACCGAATCTTGGCAGCCACCGTTCCCAGCAACTGTTTGTCATGACTCGTAAGTGTCAGGACCGGATTCGCGCCTTTCCGGGCAATTTCCACCGATGCCTTGATCTCTTTGGGTAACATGAAATGGATATCATGAGAATAACCCAGGTTGAATTCCAGCATTTGTCCTTTTGCCTCAACGCGGTAACCCACGCCGACCAATTCCTGCTTAGTGGTAAAACCCGTAGAAACGCCAACCACCATATTATGGATCAGGGCACGGTACAAACCATGCATTGACCTGTGGCGAGGCTGATCTGTAGGACGTTCCAGCTTAAGCTCTGTTCCCTCCACCGACACCTTGATGTCCGGATCTACTTTTTGTTGTAATTCTCCGAGAGGGCCTTTCACCGTCACCAAATTGCCCGAGCCTATTGTTACGCTCACACCTTTTGGCAGGTTTACAGGGAGTTTTCCTATTCGTGACATATTGTTCTTTTCATTAATATACGTAACACATGATCTCACCGCCAACGTTGAGCGTTTTTGCTTCTTTGTCGGTGATAATTCCTTTGGATGTAGATACGATCGCAATACCCAGTCCGTTCAGTACGCGGGGCATTTTGTCCACACTTGCATAACGGCGCAAACCTGGACTGGAAACGCGGATAAGCTTTTTAATGGCCGGGCGTTTTGTCTCGGGATGGTATTTTAATGCGATCTTGATGGTGTTGGAGGGTGTTCCTTCCTCAATTTTATAACTGAGTATGTAACCCTTTTCGTGTAAAATACGGGTGAGTTCCGTTTTTACCTTTGATGCGGGTATTTCCACGACTTTGTGTCCTGCGGTCACCGCATTGCGAATCCTTGTCAGATAATCTGCTATTGGATCAGTCATAATAAAGGTGTTTTTAAAGTTGTTTTCGGCAATAAATTGCCCGATATCCAATAAATAAAGTATGTATGGTTGCCCACACGGGGCTTTGTCTACCAGCTTGCTTTGCGTACGCCGGGGATCAAACCGTTACTCGCCATTTCGCGGAACTGTATGCGGGAAATCCCGAACTCACGCATGTACCCCTTGGGTCTGCCCGTAATGGAACAGCGATTGTGCAATCTGACGGGGCTGGAGTTCTTGGGCAGCTTTGCCAATCCTTCCCAATCTCCCGCCTCTTTCAAAGCTTTCCTTTTTTCTGCATACCTGGCGCATAATCTGGCACGTTTGACCTCGCGCGCTTTCATTGACTCTTTTGCCATTTATTGTTGTTTTTTAATGTTTTTAAAAGGTAATCCGAATTCACGCAGCAAGGCGTAAGCTTCTTCGTCTTTCTCGCTGGAAGTGACAAAGGTAATCTCAATGCCAAGGATCTTGGTGATCTTGTCAATGTCAATTTCAGGGAAAATGATTTGTTCTCTGATGCCCAGCGTATAATTTCCGCGTCCGTCGAATTTCTCGGCAATCCCTTTAAAGTCCCTGATACGGGGAAGGGCTATTGAAATCAGACGGTCCAGGAACTCATACATTTTTGCGGACCGCAGGGTAACCTTAACGCCAATGGGCATTCCCTTACGTAATTTGAAGTTGGAGATGTCCTTGCGTGATACGGTTTGAACTGCTTTCTGCCCGGCTATGAGCGTCAATTCGTTCTGTGCTGTTTCAATCAGTTTTTTATCGGCAGTGGCAGAGCCAACGCCTTCATTCAAAACGATCTTATCCAGGTGGGGTACCTGCATAATCGATTTGTACCCGAATTCCTTCATCAGTTTGGGTACAATCTCTTCCTTATACTTCTTCTGCAGGGCGGGCACATAGTCTTTTACTACCACAGGTGCCGGTTGTTGTTTTTTTACTGCTTTTGCCATTACTTGATCTCCTCTCCCGATTTTTTAGCATAACGTACCAATTTCCCCTTGTCGTTCAGCCGGCGTCCTATACGAGTAGGTCCTCCTTTGGAAGGATCCACCACCTGAAGATTGGATATATGTATGGCGGCTTCCTGTTTGATGATGCCTCCCTGTGGGTTTTTGGCAGAAGGTTTGGTGTGCTTGCTGACCATATTCATCCCTTCAACGATTGCGCGTTGATCTTTGGGAAGGACTTCAAGCACCCTGCCGGTTTTTCCCTTGTCTTCTCCGGTATTGACAAATACCGTGTCGCCTTTCTTTATGTGCAATTTTGTACTCATAACTATAATCCTATAATACCTCCGGAGCCAGTGAGACAATTTTCATGTAACGTTCCCTGAGCTCACGGGCAACCGGGCCGAAAATACGCGTTCCGCGCAACTCCCCGGTGTTGTTAAGTAAAACACAGGCATTGTCGTCAAAACGGATATACGACCCGTCGGTACGACGAATTTCTTTCTTGGTCCTTACCACAACGGCCTTGGAGACGGAGCCTTTTTTGGCATCGCCGCCGCCCGGAATGGCACTCTTGACTGAAACTACTATGGTGTCACCGATACGCGCATATCTGCGTTTTGTTCCACCCAAAACGCGGATACAAAGAACTACTTTTGCACCGCTGTTGTCAGCCACCAGTAAACGTGATTCTTGCTGTATCATGGCTATTTCACTTTTTCAACGATTTCTATTAAACGCCAGCATTTGTTTTTACTCAAAGGCCGGGTTTCCATAATGCGTACGGTATCACCCTCGCTGCACTCATTCTTTTCATCATGAGCCACAAACTTGGTGGTTTTATTTACGAATTTTCCGTAAACAGGGTGTTTTACCTTTCTTTTAACGGCAACCACAATGGATTTATCCATTTTATTGCTGACCACCAGTCCTGTTCTTTCTTTTCTAAGATTTCTTTCCATGAATCAATTATTCTAGATTCTGTTTGGCTTTTGTTTCACTCAAAATAGTAAGCATCCGTGCTATATTGCGGCGTGCTTTCTTTATTTGTGACAAATCATCTACAGGAGAGATGGCGTGGTTCATTTTAAGACGAAGCAAGTTGGCTTTTTCCGCCTCAATACGATCGCTTAAATCTTTCACAGATAACTCGCGTATTTCAGGTGCTTTCATTTTTGTTAAACTAATTTTGTTCTACATAATCCCTGCGTACCACAAACTTTGTGATAACAGGCAACTTCTGGGCGCCTAACCTGAGGGCTTCCCGGGCCACTTCCATGGGTACACCTTCTACTTCAATCAGGAGTCTGCCGGGAGTAACGGGGCAGACAAAACCTTCCGGAGCACCTTTCCCTTTACCCATACGAACCTCGGCAGGCTTCTTAGTAAAAGGCTTGTCAGGAAATACACGAATCCATATTTGTCCTTCACGTTTCATATAACGTGTGACTGCCTGACGGGCGGCCTCAATCTGATGACCGGTCAGCCAGCATGATTCAGTGGTTTTAATCCCGAACGACCCAAAGGCAAGTTGGTTTCCTCTCTGGGCGATCCCCTTCATACGGCCTTTCTGTTGCCTTCTGAACTTGGTTTTTTTAGGTTGTAACATTGTTTTTTTCTAAACGTTTAACGTAACGTAAATATGTTTTGTTGCTTCGGTGCAAATTCATAAGGGGCCATAACGTAATCCCCTGTCCTGCAAATTATTAGGAACAAACTGCCCTAAAATTGCGGGTTGCAAAGATAGAACTTAATTTCTGATTTACAAAAATTTATGAACAAAAGAAAACGAAAAATGTTAGAAACTGCGGGCATTTGCACGTACTGCGTCCATCAGGCGCATTACGTTACCACCCCAGATTTTTGCAATATCTTCCGACGTATACCCTTCTTGCAGGAGTGCCGCGGTTATGGCTTTCATTTTGCCCATATCTTCAACGCCAACGATGCCTCCTCCCCCGTCAAAATCACTCCCTATACCCACATGATCCACCCCTGCCAGCTTTACCACATAATTAATATGCTCTATAAGATGTGAAAGGCCCACCTGTTCTCTGGGCAGAAACGACAAAAAATACCTGCCTATGGAGATCTGCACCAATCCTCCTTTGGAAGCAATAGCCAAAATCTCCTGATCGGTCAAATTCCTGGGTATTTCTTTCAGATTGTAAACGCATGAATGACTGGCCATAATTGGTGCACTGCTTGCCTGTACGGCCTGCAGGCACGTTTTGCGGGAAGCATGAGAAACATCTACAATCATTCCCAACCGGTTCATCTCTTCAATTACCCTCAGACCAAAAGGCGAAAGCCCCCCGTGACGTTCCAGGCTGTCCATGCAAGAGTCCGCCACATCGTTGTTGCCATTGTGGGTGAGTCCAATCATACGCACACCCATATTATAATAGTGCTCCACCAGTGACAGGTCTTCGCCCAGGCAATAGGCATTTTCAATGGATAGCAGCATGGCTGCCTTTCCCCGGGCCTTTAACGACCGGATATCGTCAGTATTGTATGCGATTTCCCCCAGATCCATATTTTCGCGAGCATACCGGTGTAAGGCACACAACATGCTGTCTGCAAGATACCTTGCCATTTCACGACCATCTTCTGAACAAGGTCCCTGGCCCTGGTAGGCAGCAAAAAAAGCCGCATCCAGCCTCCCTTCTTTCATCTGCTCAAAGGAAACCTGGCCTTTGGCCACTGTCGACCTGCGCTCGGGAAAAGCCAGTGACATGGCAAAATCATTATGTGTATCTATAGATATTATGGTATCGTGCAATTTGTCCACACGTTCCTCCAGGCTGTCGTGGAAAAAACCTTGAACAGCCAGGCAGATTAAAAATATCAGTTTCATAGCGTAAATATAATTCCTTATTCTCATTTTTCTTACATTTGTCAGCACAATCAAGCTTTTCGGGTTCATGAAACGAATACTGCTTTTTATTCTCTTAATAATTACAACGGCCCTGCCCGTTCTTTCCCAGAACAAAACATACCGCCTGCTGCTTCACTGGTACCCGCAGGCGCAGTTTGCAGGCTATTACTATGCACAGGAAAAGGGATATTACCAGGAAGAAGACCTGGACATAGACATTATACACGGAACGGTCAGCATTCCTTCTACCCGCATATTGAAAACAGGTGATTTCGATTTTGCCATTTTATGGCTCTCCACTGCCGTACAGCTTAGGGCAGAAAAAGTACCTATACAGCATCTTGCCCAGACCAACCAAAACTCGGCTTTGCTTCTGGTCAGCCACAAGGGCAAAGGAGTGGACCGCCTGGAGGATTTTCAGGGGAAAAAGATAGGGATCTGGAGCGGAGACTTTGAATTGCAGCCACTAAGCCTGCTCAAACGGAACAATATAGACATGCAGGTCATCACCATCAACAATTCCATCAACCTGTTTCTGAAGGGAGGTCTGGATGTTTGTACTGCCATGTGGTATAACGAATACCATGAAATGCTGAGCGCCGGTCTGCGGGAAGAAGATTTGAATATTTTTCGAATGAGCGAATACGGAATGAATTTCCCGGAAGACGGTATATATGTACATGAAAAACTGGCCTGGAACAGACCTCGCGTTTGCGAAAAATTCATAAAGGCTTCTATTCGGGGTTGGATGGATGCTTTTCAAGACGTTGAAGGCACCCTGAACATACTGGAAAAAGCTTGTGCAGAAGCCGGGATCCCATTCAGCCGGGCGCATCAGAGATGGATGCTCAATTGTTTCCAGGAATTGTTGATTCACCCGCGGTCCGGAGAAATTGAAACAAAACTTACCCCGCAGTCTTATAATTTTGTGGGATCCGTTCTCCTGGAACGGGATTTCATACAATTCATTCCTCCCTATGAAAAATTCATCGCCCCCTTATAAAAAAAGGAAAAGCATTTCCTACACCATTGCCCGCTATGTATTTGCCGGCACGGCCATCATTCTGATCATAATTTTGGGGCTCAATTACAGCTCCTCAAAAAAACACATGACCGCCGTCATACTGGAAAAAGCCCAGCACCAGACAGAAGAATATGCGAGAAGGATCAATGAGATTTTTGCAGCAGCCCAGCGCATTCCCACCGTTATGGCTTCCCAACTGAACCAGTGCACAGACTGGACAAAACTGGACCTGGGACGAATGCTGGAATCCCTTCTACTGGAAAATCCGGATGTGTTCGGAGCTGCCATTGCCTTTGAACCCGGCATGTATGCAGGTCTTTCCCATATGGCCCCGTATGCATTCAGGACAGAAAGCGGTGTTGAATCCACATTGCTCTTTGACGGACAGGACAATTATTTTATGGAAGACTGGTATATGATCCCCGTACAGTTACAGGAAACCTCCTGGTCCGACCCATATTATGAAACTTCTGCCGGGCAGGACAACGTGCTGATGATCACCTATTCTGTACCGTTCTATACCCAAAAAGACGGCCAACGAGTCATTGCTGGAGTGACCACCGTAGACATATCACTCCAATGGATCAACAACCTGATGGAAACCCTGGATGTTTATGAATCGGGGTACGGTTTTTTGATCACCAACGGAGGACGGTTTGTGTACCATCGCGACGAACGGCTAAGAATGAACGAAACCGTATTTTCAGCCATGGAAGACTGGATTGACAGCAACAAGGACCTGGACATCCGGGAAGCCGAACTAATAAAAGAACAACAATTTGGAGTATACCGCAAAATGCTGGACGGGGAAAGCGGCCTGTTCATGGATTCTTTCATGTTCCCCGATGAGGACGAAAAAGCCTGGTTTGCATATGCGCCCATCCGTGCCAACGACTGGTCCCTGGCATTGATCTATCCCCGAAAAGAGGCCCTTGCCGAGTTGCACAGCCTGAACACCATTCTGGTCATTGTGGGTTTGTTTTCGCTTTTCGTGCTTTTCGGATTTGTGTTCATTGTGGCACGTGTACTGACCCTGCCCATAGTCAAACTGACCCGCTATGCCAAAAGCGTTGCGGAAACAGGTGATTATACC
>Ga0209607_1000047_pt1 | contig 92950 bp, 75 predicted proteins | sample AD_UKC117_MetaG_FD_184413 | JGI IMG/M metagenome (GOLD analysis project Ga0209607, IMG submission 184413) | Active sludge microbial communities of municipal wastewater-treating anaerobic digesters from Hong Kong - AD_UKC117_MetaG (SPAdes)... | ecosystem: Engineered > Bioreactor > Anaerobic >... | reverse complement strand
ACGCCAAACAGGGCGCCTCCTACGGGCATACCAAGATCGCCGGTAAGCAGGTTCTGCGCAAGGGCCTGTCCCCGCTGGTGACCACGATCAGCACCGCCGAATCGGCCCCGGTGATCGCCGGGATGCGGCTGCGCGCCGGGCGTGCCGGTTCCGGCAAAGGGGCCGGGCGGATGATCGCCCAAGCGATCAGCGTCGCCCGCGCCGCCGGCGCTACCGGGGCGATCCTGGTGCGCGGCGATTCGGCCTACGGTAGCCGCGCGGTCGTGGGTGCCTGCGTGCGCCACGATGTCGAGTTCTCGCTGGTCATGACCCGCAACCAAGCGGTGCAGCGCGCCATCGCCACGATCGGCGAGGACGCCTGGACCCCGGTGGCCTACCCGGGGGCGGTGCGCGATCCCGATACCGGGGACTGGATCTCCGACGCCGAGGTCGCCGAGACCACCTACACCGCCTTCCCCGGGCGCCCCGAGCAGATCACCGCCCGCCTTGTCGTGCGCCGGGTCAAAGACGCCAACCACCTCGACGCGCTGTTCCCGGTATGGCGATACCACCCGTTCCTGACCAACTCGACGCTGTCCACCGTCGAGGCCGACATCACCCACCGCCGCCACGCCATCATCGAGACCGTGTTCGCCGACCTCATCGACGGCCCCCTGGCGCACATGCCCTCCGGGCGTTTCGGCGCCAACAGCGCCTGGATTCTGTGCGCAGCCATCGCCCACAACCTCCTGCGCGCCGCCGGAGTACTCGCCGGCGGCGGGCATGCCAAAGCCCGCGGAGCCACCCTACGGCGAAAGATCGTCAACGTCCCCGCCCGCCTGTCCCGCCCGCAACGCAGGCCCATCCTGCGGCTGCCCACCCACTGGCCCTGGTCAAACCCCTGGCGCAACCTGTGGCACAACACAATTGGACACAGCCCACCGACACCAGCAACAACCTGACCAACCGCCACACGGCCCGACCAAGGAACAACAGGAAAAGCTGGGCAGACCAGCAGCTACCCCCTGCCCACCACCGAAAATCCAGTTGCCGCAAACTCACCCCACCGCACCCCCAGCCCATCGGTGGATCGAGGCTAAGGCCGTTTCTGCCGGGGTGGCGACGGCTGTCCCGCCGGGGTGGTCGGCACCGCCGACGTCGGTTGTGCACCCGGCGATTACCCACACGCACACCGCGGTCACTGCGGCGAGCCCGGCGCGGCGAACATCGGTGCTGAGGCGGCGGCAGGCAGGGCGGGGTGAGGTGGTCACGATGCGACGACCTGCCAGTGCACCACTCTCGGGGACACCCGGATGCGCTGGATCACCTGCGCGCGGGCCATGCTGACCAGGTGCCGGTACACCCCGGTGGGCCCGTCCTGCGCGGTGCGGGGCACCGCGACGACATGCCAGTCCCGATGGCATTCCAGCACCCGCAGCTTGCGCGAGTGAGGCGGCGCGTCGCAGAGCAGTGCGCAGGGAATCGCCAGGCGATCGCAGCGCCACGGCATCATCCGGGCCAGCTCGGAGGTGCTCATGGCACGGTTGCTGGCCCGCAGGGCGCCCAGCAGTTCCGCGCGGATCATCATCGTGTCGGCAGTGGTCATGGCTGCCGCCCGGCCGGCACCGAACGCAGCGGCCCAGCGGCGGGCAGCGCGTGCAGCCGCGGCCGCGTGGGAATGAGCAGCGCAAGGCCGCGCGCAACACTGCGCTGCGCGGGATCGCCGCCAGCCATGTCCTTGGCCCACCGACCCAATTCGGGCTGATCGGTGGGGACCAGCGCCGCTAAGGTGACCACCATCGCCATCAGGTCGTGATGATCGGTGTTGAGCAGGCCGCGCCACACGTCGGCGGGATCGACCTGGCGGGTGTCCTCGACCAGAGCGAGGGCATCGGCATAGTGGCGGCGGCATTGCTCGACGCGCTGCTCACTGCCCGAATACCGCAGGGGCGCAGCGGCGTCCATCCCGAGGCGGTAACGCAGTTCGGCGGCCACCTCGGAGTGCGCGAGAAGCAAGCCGACGCGCACCACCGACTGCATAGGCCACTGTTCTGCGGTGTCGGCGTCGCCGGGTCGCCACCCGTCACGGCGGAACTCCGCGGCATGGCCGCGCACAACGTCTCCCACCGCAGCGGTGACTACTCCGTAGACCTCGGCGACCGCGGCCCGCGTGTCTGGGTGTGGACCCGGGGGCAGTAACTCCTCGAGAACCGCGACCCCGACGGCTACCAGTCGGTCGCGGCGGCGGGCGGCGCGCGCCTGACTCGCGCGCGCAGCGTCGCTGGCGCGTTCGGCAGCTGTGCGGACACGATCGGTGGTACGCCGGCTGCTGCTGGGTTGCGGCGCGCTCATCCCGTGAGCCCCGGCCGGTCAGAGTTGATGACGGGGGCCGCCCCGCGATCGGGCGTCCGCTGATGGGCGGTGACCAGTTCGGTCAATGTTCGGCGTTCGGCGTCGTTGAGTGTGGCCAGGTGCGCGGCGAGCAGCGTCGACGTCGGGGTGCGGCCGCGCCGGGCTGGCGGCGCCGCGGTGAACCGCTGCAGGCCGTCCTCGTCGGTGGGCACGGCGTGAAACCACGACGCCTCGAAGTCCACCAGCTGCCAGCGGTAGTCGTCGCTGAGGATGGTCGCGAGCCAGTAGCCGATCCGCACTGTCGCCGACGCGGCGAGCGTGCTGCCGGGAATCGCCCACGGATGAATCTGCTCCGGTCGGGCCGTGATCGGCACCCGCAACCGCAACATCACCTCCAGGTGCGCGAGTGGCCGGGCGTTGGCCTCGCCGAGCGTCCTCAGCGCGGCGCACAGATCGTGGTGCAGGGTGCGGTGAGGGGGGGCGGCGGTGTCGCTCATCTCGACGGTGTCGCCCGCGGGTGTCAGCGCGGTCGCGACGCCGGGGCCGAAGCGGGTGAACCGCCAACCGTGATGGAGCAGACGGGTCGCGCACCAATGGGCCTGCGCCAGAGCGGTATCGCTGTCCGACCCCCCTGGCTGGGTACGGACACGCCGTGCGGGGGTCGCGGCGCGTTGTGTGGTGCGGGGCATCGGGGACTCCTAACTGTTGGGTGCCGGTGTACTGCGGTGCGGTGGTGCTGGTGCTCGGGGGGAGGCGGGCGCCGCGGCGGTGTCGGAGGGGCGGCTGTCGGTGGGTCGCGCCTCGGCGGGGGGCTGCGGTGAGGCGTCGCGGCGCGCCCCGTCAGGGGGGGTCGCCGGTGGCCGACCTGGCCGGGGTGACGCCGCAGACAATCCCGGCGCCGGGGTGCTCGCCGAGGACCGGCCCGCTGTGCGCTGCGCCACCCCGACGGCCTTCTGGGCGACCATCGCCCCGACCACCACTTCGGGTGCAACGACCCCGGCCGCGGTCCTGGCGGCGGCGCCCGCCGCCGCACCCGAGGCGGCCGACCCGCCCGCGGCGGCCGCCGCGCTGGACCCCCCTGCGGCGGCACCGCTGCCCGCGGCTCGCCCTGCGGCGCCCGCCGCGCTGCGGGCACCGCCCGCGGCGGCGGTCGCTGGCGTAGAGGCCACGCCACCGGGTGCCCCCGTCGCTGGCGGCGCTCCCGCAGTGGGCGGTGCCGTTGCTCCCCCGCTGCCCCCGCCGGGTCGGCGGGGCGAGGCCGATGCCGACGGTGCGACGGGCGGGTGGCCACGGCGGCCGGGCTGGGTCGGACCGGCCGACCCCTGCTCGCCGTTCTGCCCCGGCAGATGTGCGGAGTCACTAGGGCCGAACTCGTGGCCCACCCGGCGCGCGCCGTTGCGCAGTTGCTGCATCTGGGCCAGCGGCGCCGCCCCGGCGGCCCCCACCTTGACCACGCTCTTGGCCATCGACAGCGGTCCGGGCAGACCCCCGTCGCCGAAAGCGTGCAACATTTTCCGGAACGCCAGCGCCGCCGCCCAGGACAGCAGCACCAGCATCAGCAACTTCAGCAGCGGTGAGGTGATCTGGACGCCGCCGGCGAAATTGCCCTGCATCACATGGCGCATCAGGATCAGCAGCACCCCCAGACCGGCGGTCGCGAACATCATTTCCAGACCGTGCACGACCGCCCGCAGCGCCGCTTTTTTGGCGAACTGGCGCTGCGGGCCGGGAGCCACGGCGACGGCCGCGGCGGGCACCAGGATCAGCACGTTCCAGAACGCCTTGAAGCCCACGCGCAGAACCTCCGCTGCGATGTAGCACAACGCGAACAGGGCGGCCATCACGACCAGATTCAGTAGGAAGAACAGCCCGACCGACTCGCCGCTGAGCTGTTGGGCGTGGGCGTAGGCGTCCAGCGCCCCGCAGTCCTTGATGGCCGTCGCCGGCCCCTGCGGGGTGCGGTTGTGCATCAGCGCCGCATCCCAGGCGTCGGCGCATCCCGGGCGGGCGTCGATGACCTGACCGAAGTTCATCAGTTGCAGGCTGTGGCGGGCCAGCACATCGACCATCCACCCGGTGAGCTGGTTGACCTGGGCGTCGTTGATGGTGGACCCGTCGGTCACGATGGGGCCGTTGTTGGCGACACCCATCGCCACGGTGAATCCCAGCCAGCGGCCCATGCCCAGCACTCCTTCGGGGCTGGTCAGTTCGGTGACCGGATCGCGCAGCAGCCACGCGGCGAGCAGGATCACCACGAAACCGCTGGCCATGATGCCGATTCCGCGTCCGACGCCTTTGGTAAGCGCGATGACCCCGCCGATGATTAGGCAGATCATCAGCGCGGTCGGCACCACGTGCAGATGGGTGAGCACGGCGTTGATGTTGGCCACGATCGGGGCGGCGATCGCGGCCAGCCACAGCAGCCACGTCGTTCCCAGCGCGAACTTGATGACCCAGATGCCCATCGAGCAGATGAACAGCAGGAACCCCGTGCAGGCTCCGAGGGCGGCGGCGACCTGCGAATAGGTCAGGGCGACGGTGATGTTGTCGGCGAGAGAGGGAATCCAGGTCCCCGGGTCGGTGATGTCCATGTCGGTGCCCTGGTGGCGCATCGCCTCGATCACGTCCACCGTGGAAAACAGGTAGGCGCCGATCGGAATGCCGCGAGAGTCGCGTAACCCGCTGAAATCCAACGCCGACCCCAGCCCCGACGCCGCGGCCGCCGGTGCGGTCAGCAGCATCGCCATCGCGCCCAGCCACAGCGCCTGACCGATGACCCAGGCCCGCCGCACCCGCGGGTGGCAGTACAGCCACGGCGCCAGCCGCCGGCTCAACACGGCAACCCCGCCGGTGGCGGCGGTGGACCGGCACCCAGATTGCGGGTGTCGAACGCGCTGATCAGTTCGTGTTGCACGGGGGGCAGCAGATCCACCAGACCCGCCCGGCCGAACTCGTCGAGGAAGTAGGCGTAGCCGTGGCCTTCCACGGTGCGCAGGTCCAGCACCTCGGGGTACTCGTCGGGGTCGATGCCGATCTTGCGGTACGCCTCGACCGCGTACTGCCGTTCGCTGGGCTTGAACGGCGTGACGATCCGGTTGGGCAGGTCCTGGGTGCTGATTCCGGCGAAATGCTCGACGTGCTGGGAGATCGCGATCAGCCCGTAGCGTTCTTTGCGGCCCTGGGTGACGATGCGCAGCGCGTCGTCCTTACCGACCGGCGAGGCGAAATAGCTACGCGCTTCCTCGGCGACGAACCAGCCGAAGCTGTCGGGCCGGCGATGGGGACCGGTGTAGGTTTCGCGGGTCAGCGCCGCGATCATGCCGTAGATGGCGAATCCCGCCCGCGCCCTAGCGGTTTGGCGCCGATACAGGTGCAGTTCGTCGGTTTGGGTGGTGGAGGGCAGTTCCAGGTCCGCGGTCAGCCACACCACGGCGTCTTTCTCCGCGATCGGCGGCACCGGCAGCGACTCGTCGAACATGCAGCGCAGGTAGTCGACGTTGGCCCACATGTCCAGCCGGGCGGTCAGGTCTTCGTACTCGCTGGCCGCACGGCCGGTCAGGGAGTTCAGGTAGCGCACCAGCCCACCCATGCTTTCGGCGACCCGCTGATCGGGGCGCAGCAGTCCGCGCAGTTGCCGGGCCACCACCCCGTCGGTGTCGACCCCCATCATCGGCAGCAGATGATCCAGCGTGCGTTCCACCGCGATCTCGCGGCGGAAGATCCGCAGACCGTCCATCGAGACCGCGCCGCGTGCGGGGTCAAGAACGGCGATCCTGTCCCCGTGGTGGGCCAGGGCGGTCGACCATTCCCGCATCGTGCCGGGATCGGTGATGGAGGTTTGCGAACCGCGTTTGATCAGCGCATCGACAATCCGTTTGGCGCACTGCGACTTCCCGCCGCCGGGGGGACCGAACAGCAGCAGCCCCGGCGCGCCGCGCCGGCCTGCCACACCCTCCAGATCCAGCAGCACCGGGGATGCCCGTCGGGTCGCCAGGTTGCGACCGATGAGGATGCCGCTGCTGTTACCCAGCGCGCTGGACACCAGCGGTGAGAACCGTGCCCAGTGCTTGGTGGTGGTGGGCTGGCAGTACTGGTCGCGCGGGGCGCGCTCCTCGCTGCCCGGCAGTCCGATCTGCCACAGCGCCACTTGAGCCCCCCCGCGCGGCCCGCGCAGCGTGGTGTCGAGTTCCTCGGCGAAATGGGTGTGCAGGTGTTGCACCGCTTGGGCGGTGGCCTCCGCGGAGGCCGAGCCGATCGCGGCGACGGTGGTCGATTCCACCTCCCGCTCCAGGGTGGAGGCCCGCAGTTCGGCGTTGTAGTCCTCACCGCTGTGATAACGCTCGATCAGATCGGAGTGGCTGGCGCGGCGGCCGGTGCGCTGGAAGCTCTGATCGTTGAGGTTGCGTTGGGCGCGGTCGACGCGGGTCAGCGCCTTTTCGGCCGAGCGGATGGTGACGTGCTGGAACCAGTCCACGTCGGCGTCGTCGACATCGACGTCGTACAGCGAGAGCAGCAGTTCCGCGCGCGGGTAGGCCAGGCCGCCGCGGGGAAGCTGCGACACCGGCATCATCGTCTGATAGCTCGACGGCCCGTCGCCGGTCTTGGTGCGCAGCACCGGCCGCAGCGAGGGCAGCGCCCGGCGCCACCACGACCGGTTCGCGCGGCGAGTCTGCTGATCGCCGAGATCAATGTCGTCGGGGGCGATGGCCTGGAAGTCCTGCGCCGTCAACCGATCCGGGCCGCCCGCATCGTGGGGGAACGGCACCCTGAACACCCCGCGGTTCCAGTGCCGGGCATACAGCCAGTGAATCTGGCGCGGGGTGGCCGCGACGGCGGCGAACTCCGCGGGGATCTTGACCAAGATGTCCTCGACCAGCCCGCGGTATCCGGCCAGCGACTGCGGGTCGTCGGGGTCGCGGCCGATGATCACGGTCGCCGCCTTGGCGACGCCGCCGACACCGCTGCGTCCCACCATGCCCGCGTCCACCGGGATACGCAGCCCGAAAATCTGTTCGTAGAACGGTTCGATCTGCAAAAACGAGTCCCAGTCGCGGACCTCATCGACCCATTGGTCGCGGTCGGTATAACCCTCGAGCATCGCCCGGATGGTGCGCCGCGGTGACAGCGGCGCGCTGACGCCCCACAGCACCATGCCCGAGGGCAGTTGGCGGGTCAGCGGGCGGTGGCGCCGCGCGATCTGATCTTTGAGAGCGAACGCCATCATGCCGCCGGGCTGACCGGCGACGAGGAACTCCGCGTACACCCCGCCCTGGGTGAACACCAGATTGCCGATCACCTCTTTGGGTGCCGACAGCCACGGGTCGCCCCCCTCGAGTGCGGCGCTGCGTCGGGTCCGCGCCAGTCCGGTCAGCGCCCACCACACCCGGTGCAGCGGGGACGGTTTGCTGACCGGGATTTGCCGTGCCGCCGCCGTCAGGCCGGCGGTGGCCGCCGCGCCCAGCAGGAAGATCGCGACGGCGTGCCCGGAGTCGTACCACGCTCGCGTGGCCAGGAACGTCGCGGCGATCCCCAGCAGGAAGGTCGCGCCGTCCCATACCCGCCACGGCGCGAACCACAGTCGGGTGTTGTCGTCGATGTGGGAGACATAGATCGGGAAATCCCGAACATCGGTGAACACTCGCGCGGTCTCGCGCCGGAACTCCTCGCTCATCTGTTGCTCATCCCCCGCTGCCCGCGTCGCTACTGACCGAACTGGCCGGTGGTGATGCCGCCGCCGTGTTTGTCGACCGTGCCCTTCACCGAGGTGGCCAGCCCGGCGCCGCCGAGGATGATTGCGGCGATCGCCACACCGCCGAGTACCTTGCCGGCCGCCGCCCCGAACCCGCGGGTGAGCGAGAACGCCCCGGAGACGCCCCCCACGGCGATGGCAATGATGGCCAGCGGGATTCGTGCGGCGTCCCACAGACCGGGGATCGCGGTGAGCAGATCCCCCGCGGCGAGAGTGGTTTCGATCATGGTCATTTCCTTTCGGTGGGTGGGTGAATCAATGCTTCGAACTGCTGGGCTACACCGTCAGGGGCGATGGCCGCCCCGAGCCGCCGCCGGCTAGATAGTCGAAAACGTCGTGCAGTGCCAGCAGCATCGAGTCCCGCCGCCGGTCATCGAGGTCGATGGCACGGGCCGCGGCGGCCATTAGGGGGACGTGGCCGCGGCACAGCTGCTCGACCTGCCGCCAGCCCGGTTCGGCGCTGAGTTCGGGATCGGTGTTGTCCAGTGCTTTTGCCGCCCAACATATTCCGCCGCCACACCCGGCTGATGAGGCCGCGTAGAGCAGGCTTGCCAGCGACATCTCGGCGTAGGTCCGCCAGATGCCGTGCGGGTCGCGCAGCGCGATCTGCGGGCACGCCTGTGCCGTCTGCCGCATCAGGGTGGCGGCCGCGGCCACCGCATCCGATGCGGTGCGAATCGTGGTTGTTGGATCAGTGAGGCTCACGATGGGGCTTCCCTTCCAGTGTGTGTGGCTGTCATGGGGGTTGCGCGCCGCTACTTCGCGGCGCCCGGGGAGACCACAACAGGCACCAGATCGTCCTCGACCGACATCGCCGGGGCCTGGTCGAGCGCTGCGATGACCCACCGCCCGCCGACGCCCTGCAGGGTCAGCGGATACACCAGCTGGGTGGGGGCGAATTGCGATGTGACCGCATCCACGCGGGCCAACACCTGCACCGATTCGCCGTCGGCCGGGACCGCGGGCGGGGCATCAATCGCGGTCAGCGAGGTCAGCGCGACACTGTGGTAGGCATCTCCCAGTCCTGAGATCAAGGAGTCGGCGGTGACGTAGCGATCCACGCCGCCCGCCGAGGTCAGGTAGGCGGTCAGAAACCCTGACACCGCCGCGAACGCCGGATCGCTGGCCGCCAGTGCCACCGGATAGGTCATCGGCAGCATCGCGCCGGGACCCGGACCGCCCACCCTGGCGGGCAGGCTGATGGCCTGCGGCCCGTACTTCGACCACAACACCGGCACCCGATACAGCGCGCGGGTGGGGCTGGCCGACTCATACGGGCGCTGGGTCACCCCCACGACCACCGAATAGACCTCGGCGTCAGCGGCTTTCCCGGCCAGACCGGTCAAGGTCACCGCGACCACCGTCGGTGCGGTGATCACCACGGCAGGGGTCGTGGGCAGCTTGAACCCCCCGGAGTCCTTCGCCACAAACCCGGTGAGCACATGCGCATCGTTGGCGGTGGCGGTCAGCCACACCGAGACGAAATCCTGGGCGAATGAACTCACCACCGCCGACTTGTTGACCACCGTGCGAGCCGGTCCCACGACATCCACTGGCGAGCCGAACAGGAATTGCCACACCAGGTGCAGGCCCGCCAGCGCCGCCAGGGCCCGCACTGCGGGACGGCCGAGGCGCGAGGCCATCGACTGCGACCGGCCCAGGCGCGCCTGCCAGGTTCGACTGATCTTCATGTGCTGGTCCCTGCTCTGTTCGGATCGGTGCCGGCGGTGTGGGCGATCAACGCCACGCGGGAGTCGGTCACAGTGGTTCGTGGCCGATGATCTTCAGGCTGCTCACCGCGAACGTGTGATCAACCGGATCGGAGTTCGGTGTTCCCGCGACGAACGGGTCACCAGCGAAGGTCGGCGGTGTCGGTAGGCCCGGCAACAGGTCCGGCGACGCTGCCGCCGAGGTCGGGGCATCAGCCGGGGGCCGCGAGGTCTGCCGGATCAGCATCCGGACTTTGGAGGCCAGCACCCGCTGGACGGGTATCACCGCCTCGCCGTGCACATTCTTGGTGTCCTGAGTGATCAGGGTCCGCTCGGTGTCGTTGAACGCGTACTGCACCGTCGTGACCACCCGGTGCTGCGACCACTGCGCCGCACCGCTGGCGTCCTGCCCGGTCCAGCCCGGGGTCAGTGAAATCGCGGTGATGACATAGGTTTTCGACAGGTCGATATCAATCACCTGACCGTCGATGCCGTCGCGCACACACACAAATGCGTTGCGGGGATCAGCGCCGGCCATCGTCTGCGCCGAGGTGGACCCCGCCGGGCACGACCCGGAGGCGTCGGCACTGTAGGGCAGTGGCCGATCTCCGATCGCCAGCTGCTCTGCTGGTGCGGGAGACTGCGACGGGGGCGCGGCGACCGCCGGGTCGGCGACCGTCGCTTGGCGCACCGCCACCTTGGTGTCGCCCCCGCCGTAGAACATCGTGGACGCGACCACGGCCAGCACCACCGCCGCGACGAGCACTCCTGCGAATCCGACGGCGACGCGGGAGTCGAACCGCCGGGGCCCTGCGGTGGGATCGTCGCGCTGCCCCTGATCACCCGGCACGCCGGGGTCGGGGTCGTCGCTGTCGTCCTGCGGGTCGTGCCGCACGCCAGCTTCGTCGGCGGCGTCGTGCGGATCGTCCTGGTCGTGGGAGTCGAGGTCGACTGGCGCTGCGCCGTGATGGCTGCTGCCGTACTGGCCGTGGCCGTCCCGATCGTCCTCGTCGTCCTCGTCCTCGTCGTCGTCCTCGGACCACTGGGTGGTGGGATCGTCGACTGCCGGCGCTATCGGGTAGGCCTCGTCGGCGGTGTTGGCCGCGATGAACTCATGGCGTGTCTGCGCCTCGCTGGCCGTCGACTCCTCGGCGGTGGTCACTGGCGCCCCTTCTGGTGGGTCATGCTCACGGCGCTGCGCACGCTCAGCCGGCGGCGCTGCTGTCCTGCGGCGGGAGCCGCCGAGCGCCGGGCGGCCGGCGGGCTGACGGCGGTACCGATCCACACCCCCGGCCAGCGAGCCGATGCGCCCACCCGGCTGAACGGCTCCGAGGTGGTGTTCACGAGGTTGCACACCCGCGGGGCGGCGCCACCGGCGCCGGTGGCGCCCCACCCCGAGGGATACCGCGCCGCTCTCGACCGCGCAGACACCCGGCGCAGCCGCGTGAGCAGCGCATACAGTGCGCCGCCCGCGGCGGCGACCACCCAGATCGTCAGCGCGGCATGCGGCATCGAAACCAGCCACCCGATGACCGCTACGCCCACTATCATGCTTCACATGTTGACAGATGCGACACGATAAGACAACCGTAAACACATGATGTTCAGAGAAGCGACAGACCGGTACGACGAATTGCGGCGCGAGTGGATCGCCGAACACGCCGGAATCTTCACCATGCAGATCCGGCGAGCGGAGGTGCTCAACCGCCGGATTCGGCGCCGCAAACGCGACCTGGCCGGTGCGCGCCCCAACCCTTACGACGACAACGCCACCCACCCGTTGCTCACGCGCGCCCCGAACACCGTGGAGGCCAAAATTGAGTTGCTCCTCGTCGCGGCGGTAGCGCTCGCCGCTCCGCTGGGCTGGCCGCTCGGCCGGTGGTTGTACGCGCGGATCGAATCGCTGATCCCGCAGCGATTGCGGTCCTTTCCGATCGTCGCGCTGCTGTGCTCGGCAATCGTTCTCGGGTTCCTCACGACGCTGCTCTACAGTTCGCGGGAATCCCACTCGCTGGGATCAGCAGTCCTGGCGCCCTGGATCATGGCGCAGCTGCCCGCCACGTTTGTAACCGCCGGAATCTACGGAATCCTCAACGGCTGGTTAGCGATTGACGGATCACTGGACTGGTGGCCACTGACCCCCCTGCCCGCCAGCATCGAGTTGAATATCCCCCTGGCCGCCGATGACCTCACCGGTCCCTCGGTGTTCGTCACCGCCGAGGCCCCACTGTCCTCCTACGATCTGACCCCGGTCATCCGCGCCCGCGGAGGCTCGACACGGCTGCTGGTCATCGCTGTGATCGTCAACGTCCTGGGTGCCGCCTGGACCCTCGGCGCGGTGGCCGTGGGCATCAAAGCTGTGCTCCTGCAGGCCAGTGCGACCCCTACCGCGGTCAGCGGTTACTGACGCCGCCACCGGCGGCGCAGCCGTCCGCTACGCCGACAGCCGCCGGGGCGCAACGGTGGTGGCGCTTCGGACCGGAAGGGGGACCGCCGTGCGGCCCGCGTCGGCGAGCATCCGTTGGAAGATTCGCGCCAGGACGCGGGCGTCGTCGAGGGCATCATGGGGGCGGCACTGGTCGACGCCGTAGTGCTCGGCCAGCGCCGCCAGTTTGAGGTTGGACAGGCCAAGGTCGAGGATCGCGGCCAACTCGACCGTGCACAACAGATCCTCGACGGGAAGTGCGGTGGCCACCCCGCGACCGGCTTCGGCGGCGAGGAACCCGTAGTCGAAGTCGGCGTTGTGGGCGACCAACGTGCGCCCGCGCAACACCGCGGTGAGATCGGCGCGGATGTCGTCGAACTGCGGGGCGCCGGCCAGTGTCGCCGCGGTCAAGCCGTGAATGTGGGTAGGTCCGGGATCGACGCCGGGGTTGAGCAGCGTGCTCATCGTGTCCACGACTGTGGCGTCGGGGCTCAGGGCAAGGGCGGCGACGCTGAGCATCCGGTCTGTCTGCGGGTCGGTGCCGGTGGTCTCGACATCGACAACGACCCATCCACGTTCGGTCTTCATAGCCCGAACTGTGCCCGGCGGCTCCGACAATCCGTTTCCTCACAAGGGCGCAGGCGTCAGTTCCTGCCAGCAGTGAGTTCTGCTCGGTTGCGGTGACAGTGCCCGATCTTTCGCCGCCGCCGCCGCGCAGAGGCCACTTCCAGGCGGTCATCGCGCCGGGACGTGATATTCGAGCAGGTAAGCGGATGCCACTTTGACTTCTTCGCATACCTCGACGGCTATGTCATTGGTGTCGTAGGCCGTCCGCGTCACGGTCAGCACGGGTCCGGCTGCCAGGTGCAGGGCGCGACGCTCGTCCGGTGTGGGCATCCGGGCGCCGACTTCTTCGGTGAATCGTGCCAGGAGGTGGCCGGCGTCTTCGAGTCGCGCGTGGACGCCGCCGTCTCCGATGTCGGTGTGATCCAGCCGGGTGGCGCGGGCGAGAGCGGCGGGAATGTAGGACGCGGTGATCTCGACGGGGCGTCCATCGGCCAGGTGGCGCTGTGATCGAACGATGACGTCATCGCCGGGTGTCAGGCGAAGATGTTCGGCAACAGTGCTGTTTGCCTTCTCCAGTGTCACGGCGATGCTGTCGAAATGCGGTGAGTTGTCCGATTCTTCGGCCGCCGTTGATTGACGGGCGAAGCGATCGGAGGTGATTCGGTGCACTGGCGGCGCGGTGCGAACGAACACTCCGCGGCCGTGTTCGGAAATCAAGAGGCCTTCGGTGCGCAACTCGTCGACAGCTCGGCGGACTGTCATCCGAGCCACTCCAAGGTGGTCGGTCAACGCCCATTCGGAAGGCAGTCGCTCGCCTGCTCTGAACTGGCCGGAGCTGATCGCATCACGCAGCATGGTGGCGATCTGCCGGTAGGGCGGCTTGTCGTCGGCTCGGTCAATCTGACCCAGTTGCAGCACTTCCAACCTCCTTGCATAGCCGGGCAACCCGTTCAGTGCGCCCTCGCACCGCAGCGTGCGTTCCGGCTGCCTGACTCAGGGACGGCCCGCCTTCACGGCGCGGGGCGGACTCACAGCGGCGGTGAGCGGCCGCGACAGCTTCTCGACGCCGCCCCGTCGTGCGCGATCTGCGGTGGCGGGCACCCGCAGCGCCCCAGCCGGGCGAATCACGCCCATCGCGGCGTCACCGGAGGCCATGACCGCGGCGGTCGGCGAACTCACCCGCACCGGCCCGTCGATCGGCCTCGCGGCGGCGATCATCACCGAAGGGGCGGCCGTCGCCGGTGCCGGTGCGGCGGCGTAACCAGCGTCGACCATGGGTTGAAGCAGGTCATCGAGTGCATCGACCCAGGAGCCGGGGAGGCCGGCGTCGCGCAGCGGCCTGGTCAGGGGCAGATCCGGTGAGGGCACGCGGTAGGTCGTTGTGGTGGCGCCGTAGGAATTGACACTGACCGAGATGTTCTCTGCGGGAACCGATTGCAGGTCCACGAAGGCCGTCTGGCCGTGCCGGTAGAACAGGCCGGCCAGCGCGTTGAGCACCGCCACCGGATTGGGGTTGACGGGCCAGTCGCTGAAGGCGTCGTAGCTGTTGACGATGATCACCGTGTTGAACGGTGTCTCGACCGCGGTTCGCATCGACTCGCTTTGCAGCAGCGAGAGCACCGCGTCGGGGAGGAAGTTCAACATGCCGGTCACCGGGGTGGCCGGATCGGCGACCCGAACCAGCGTCAGAGCACCCGGATCGGGTCGGTCGGGGCTCTCTAGGAGGGCTTTGGTGGCGGCATTGATCACCAGCGCTCCCTGCGAAATGCCCCACACCACGATGGACCCCGTCGCCGCCACGCTTGCTTGGATCATCTGCACCAGTGTCGCTGCGCCCGCCGCGACCGATGTCCCCAGGGAAATGTCCCCGGAGAACGGGGCCAGTTGGGCGGGATAGGGCACGTTGACCAGGTTCGGTGAGAACGTGTTGGTGAAGCTGGCCATCGTCGCCGCGCTCACGCTGGGGAACGTGGTGCCCCCAATGATGAGGGTCTCGGCGGCGCGGGGCGCTGCCGGGGCGACCTGCGCGGTGGCCCCGACAGCGGTCGTCGCCAATAGCCCCGCGGTGAGCGCGCAGACGGCCGATGTGCGGGTGAGGCGGGCTGAAAAAGGCATGGAAGATCCCCTGTCGAAATTGATCGTTGAAAAATCGGTGGTTGAACGAGGTGGCGGTCGGTGTCAGCGCAGGGCGGCCGCAAGCCGCCGCCAGCCGCCGGCCCGGCGGGCCGGTGGGGTGCGTGTGCCGGCGATGCTGGGGTGGCCGCTGCGCGCGACCAGCGCCTGACACGCCGCGTCGTATCGGCCGACGAACACCGACCAATCCGGTATCTGCACGCATTGCCCCACGCCGCCGCGGATCAGCAATCTCGCGTGCTCCCTATCGGGTGGGAGCAACTCCTGCCACCGCAGGCCCGCACCCAGATCGGAGCTGATCGTCTTGTGGGAGTCGCTTTGGCCGAAACTCTGGGCGCGGCGGTTGGTCAGCCCCGACCACTGCTCGGCGGCGGTGAGCAGTTCCTCCTCGCGGGCGCCGTGCATGATGACTGCCGCCGGGAAGATCGCCCGCAACTCGTTGGCGTACGCCGATCCGTACACCGTCTCCAACTGATCCGATGCCTGCACGGCGGCAACAAGATTGATGCCCAGGCCACGGCCTTCGCCGACGAAGCGCCGCAGGCCCGGAACGGGGGCGGTGTTGGGGAGTTCGTCGATGATCATGAGCAGGCGATGCATCTGCTCGCGGGAGGCGGTCTTGTTGCGCCAGCGCCGCACCAGGGAATCGAGCAGGGTCACCGCCGATCCGGCCACTGTGCCGTCGGCGGGGGCCAGGACGAACAGGGTGGCGTCCGGTTTGTCGAGGAAGTCGGGGGTGAACGGCGGCAGCACGTCGGCGGTGTTCAGCGCGGTCCGCAACCACGGCGTGATCGCTTTGCGCATGGTGATCGCCACCGAATCCCGCTGCCGGGCATCCATTTCCAGGATGCGCATCATGCCCAGCGCCAGCACCTTGTGTTTGTGGCACAACGCCGCGGCCTGCGCCCAGCCGGGTGTGTCGAACTTCTCCGGGTCGATGTTGTCGACCGCGGTCAACACCCACGACATGCCCAGGCCGTTGCCGTTGAGGGATGCGGCGGGGGATGCGGCGTAGAGGAACGCGGCCAACGGCCCCGCGGCCTGGCTTTCCCAGATACCGCCGTCGGACACCTGGTCGGCGCCGCTGCCCAGACCCACCGTGGACATCTGCATGATGGTTTCGGCCACGGTCAGCGCTTCGGCGGGTGAGTCGATCGACACCGTCGGATCGAAGCTGAGCGCCGTGACGCCGTGGGGGTACACCGGGGACTTGATGGGCCGCAGATCAATGAGCGCTCGGGGTCCGTAGCGGCGCTCCATCACCAGCTGCATCAGGTCGTCTTTGCTGCTCACGACACAGGCAGGGCCGTTCCACAACACCGCCTGGGGGGCGAGGAGCCGCCGCGTCTTCCCGGTCTCGGTCGGTGCCGAGACGAGGCAATGAGCGGCCGAATACGGCACATACAACTCTGAGCCCCTGCCGTCGGCGAGCCGGCGCGCCAGGAACCCGCAGTACGGCGTCGCCGGCTTGCTGTAGGGCCGCGGCGGCGCGGATATCGGTGCGAAGGTCACTCCCGCAGCGTGCCAGACCAACACAACAAACGTCAACGCAACACAATCGTGAACACACAACGTGTTACTGTTTGGACAGTCTGAGAGGGAGGGGTGCCATGCCCGCCGAACCGCCTGTCAGGGCTTCGCAACCGCGCAATGGGGTGACCGCCGAAGGTCAGGCCATCGCCGACTCGGCGGCCGAGCCCGCCGCCACGATCTACACCACACCGGACTGCGTGCAGTGCGTGGCCACCAAACGCGCGTTCGAGAAACTGGGCATGTCCTACGCGCTGGTGGACCTGTCCACCGATCGCGAAGCGCGAGACATGTTGGCGCACAGCGGCTATCGCAGCGCACCGGTCGTCATCCCCGCCGTCGGCGAGTCCTGGTCGGGATTTCGTCCCGACCGCATTCGCACGTTGAGCAATCACGCGGTCAGTCCATCGAACGAACGTACAGCGGTCCCCCACACCCGCCCCGCCGCCGGTCCGTCGCCGCTCGACGGCGCGGCGCGGGCGTGGGCGCAGGAAACGGCGGCGCGGCTGCGCACCCGACCCCGCGCCGCCGCCGACACCGGACTGTCGCTGTAAGCCCCGGATACGGCCAAGACCACGGAGATGGACACCATGGACCCCGCAACGCTGCTGGCGCGGATTTACCTCACCGCCGACACCGCCGATTTCATGCACTACCGCACCACCGGAACGCTGGCCCCGCGCAGCATGGAGCAGGCCGCCGCGTTCTCTCTCACCCTTGCCGGGCGCGATCCCGCACAGCGGCAGAAGGCGATCATGGCGGCGTTGGAAACGATCTTCGACGAACTCAACGAGGAGCCCACCCAGCAGTGGGCGACCGACTACCGCGCGGCCGGCAACCGCAGTCTGAGCGTGGGCGATGTGGTGGTGCTGGGGGAAACGGCGTGGGTGGTGGCGCCGGTCGGCTATGACCGGGTCAGCACCGCCGATCTCGCAACCGCTATCTGCGGGGGCAGCGAGGAGTCGGCCTGTCCCGAGGAGGCTTTGGGTGGCGAGGCCCGCCACTGGGCGCAGACGATGGCCGAGCGGTTTCGGGGTCGCGGTGCGGGGGCGCCCAGCGGTGAGCTGTCCCGGTGATCCGCGCGGTTCATCGCGGCAGCCCGCTGGGCAGCGCGTCGGCCAGCCCGGCGTGAAGGTCGCCGGCGGTCAGCAAGGTCATCGCCGTCTCGTCGATGGCATCGAATAGCGTCTCGTCGCTGAGGTCGGCCATCCCCAGCCCGTGCGCGTCGATCACCCGCTCATTGCGGGCGGCTTGCGCGCTTTCGATGAGTTTGCGCACGAACCGGCCGTTGCCCAACGTGTCGATGGCCCGCACCTGATCGCCCTCCTCGCTGGTGGACACGGCGGTGTAGAACCGGGTAAACGGTTCGCGCAGCACGTGTTCGGCCGCCCCCGCCTCCACGACGTCTCCCCCGGTGGAGGCGAAATGCTGGGCCAGCTCGATCAGCTCGTCGGGATTGTAGGACTGGAACTCGATGGTGGTCTTGAACCGCGACAGCAGCCCTTGGTCCACCTCGAGCACCCGCTGACACGCCCGCGGATAGCCCGCGGCGATGATCACCGAATGCTCGCGTTCGTTTTCCATCCAGGGCACCAGGGTGTCGATGATGGCTTGCCCGTAGGCATCGCCATTGGACAGCCCCGTCTGCACCAGCCCGCCGAACTCGTCGAGGAACACCGTGGCGCCCAGCGCCGCCTCCAAAAGCTCGCGGGTGTTGTTCTCGGCGTCCCCGAGGTGGCGTCCGACCAGCTTGCTGCGTTTGGTCTCATACAGGTCCGCCCGCGGCAGGATGCCCAGGCCGCAGAACATGTTGGCGATGGTGCGGGCCGAGACGGTCTTGCCCACCCCCGGCGGCCCCACCATCAGGATGTGCCGCGACACCGGCGGGGTGGGGATGTTCTTGCGCTGCCGGATGATCCGGGCGATGGAGTCCGACCGCAGCCGGGCCAGTCGCGCTTTGACCTCGCTGAGCCCGACCATGCCGGCCATGTCGCCTTCGGCGGTCGCCAGCAGCGTCTTGGCTGAGGCCGCCGCCCGCTGGGCGTCGGTCGTCGCGGTGTCCGCATCCCAGTAGTCGGTGCGGGTGTCGATGGTGGCCGCATCGGTGAAGCGCAAGCCGTAGGTGGGATCGGCCAGGGCGGCCTGGGCTTCGCCAAACCCCGGCCAGCGCACCCCGATCTCGGTCAGCAAGGTGTGCGCCGCGCTGGGATCACCCTGGTGACGCACCACCAGCGCCCGGCAGAACAGGGCATCGCGGGTGATGTCGTCAACGACTCCCCCGTCGAGGGCGGCCCGGTCGGTGGCCGCCAACGCACGGTCGAGCAACTTCAGGTTCGCCGCGGCTTTGGCTTCCAGCAACGACCCGGCCCGGCCCAGGTCCACGCTCATCCACCCGGCGCACCCCGTCACCGCACCCAACACGTCGGGCCAACGCTGGGTGCGCGAGTACAGCACCGCCCGCACGTAGGACGCCGGTACCGAGGCCGGCAGGGCGGCCAGCCGGTCGTGGGCGTCCTGGAACTGCCCGGCGTCGATCAACGCCGAGATGTAGGCCAGAGCGGCGGTGTCGGCGTCGTGGATCGTCAGGTTGATGTAGTCGGTGCGAAACCGGGCCCCCAAGTCGGCGGGGCGCACCTGCACCGCCCGCAGATCGTGGCCGATGCGAGCCGCGTGGGTCGCCAACGCCCGCAACGTCGATAGGGCGTGATCCCCGGTGGCCACCCGCCCGAGCCAGGCGTCGGCGACGGTCGGGTCATCGGAGGTGACCAGCCGAAACACCTGCGCAGCCCGTTCGGGGGCCGTCGGCAACGCCTTGACTGCGGCCTGCAACGCGCTCAGCGTCCGATCGTCGCCCACCATCGCTTAACGCACCGCCAAGTGGGACAGGAACTGAGCCTCGTTACGGGGGCGCATCAGCGTCAGGGGGATCACGGGGATCGTCGGTGTGCTCACCGTGACATCGTCGAAGCTGGTCTGGGTGACGACCAGATCAGAGTCCTCCTTGGTCGACGGCGACCCCGACAGGAACACCACGGTGTGCCCGCGCTGGCCGCCGGCGATCTCCTGGGAATCCCCATCAACGACGATCAGGGTGGGTTCCCGGTGCGGTGCCGCCGCCCCCGCCACGCTGATCCGGGCGTCGGGGTCGCACAACGGCAGCCACACGTCCGGCCGGGAGGTGTGGATCAACACCACCTCTCCTGCCGCGCTGGCACGCAGCAACAGCGGGACGACCACGTCCAGATCGGCGTCGATGGTCATCCGCGACGCCGCCAGCGCATCGGTGACCGGCATCAAAAACGGCAGCCCGGTGACCGTCATCCCCAGGATGGGGCCGGTGGGCCCCACCGGAATCCGCAACTCCCCGTCGGTGAGGCGGCGCTGCGACAACTGCAACCGCAGCGACCGGTTACCCAACGGCAGCGACGCCAGCAGCGCATCGAAGGCCTGCCCCGCGACCGGTCGCAGCGCCAGCAGCGGCGGGTGGGTCAGCGGCGCGGCGGTGTGGAACCGCACCACCGCCCCCACCGACACCTCACCGGCCCGGGTGGCGGTCACCCGGATGGTGGTGACCGTGCGGTTGCTGCGCACCGTGGCGAGGTCATTGAGCAGCCGAGTGCTCAGATCGGCGCCGGCGATGCGGTAGCTGGTCACAAAATCGGCGTTGACGTCCAGATGCGACCACGATTCATCGACCCGGTCGAGGTCCAGGGAACCGTCGGCGAGCAGCGCGCCGGTCGCCTCGCTCATCTGCTCGGCGCTGCACGTCAGCGCCCGACACCCCGCCCGGATCACCGACTGTCGGATGCGCTCAGTGGCCGCGGCGGTCGCCGCGGCGGCGTCGCCGCGGTAGGCCATCGCCGCCATGCACGCCTGCGGGCACAACCTCAGCACCAGCCAGGTCCGCCGGGCGCCCACCGCGGGCCGATCGCCCACGATCTCGTCGTATTTCGGGGTGTAGCGGCCGTCGTCGGCGACCCGATGACTCACCGACACCACATCAGCGCAGTCCAACTCCAGGCCCGCGAACTGATACAGCAGCGTGCTGATGGCCTCCAGGGGAACGGTGTCGACGGTGTCGGCCCCGGCGGGCACCAGCACCGTGGGAGCGAACGGGCGCCCATGCAACTCGATCATCGTGATCGCGTACTGGCCGTCCCAGCGCATCCCGACCGGGCTGACTCCACTCAGTTCGGCGTTGAACGGATCGGGAATGGCCGCCCGCCGCCGCCGCGCGGCGCCGTTGCGCCGGTAATGGGTCAGCCGCGCCCACCGCAACCCCCAGCCCGCGGCGGTGGCTCCGTTGTAGGCCACCGTGACCAGCGCCGCCACCGCGACCGCGACGAGCAGCGCCACCCACCAGATCACCGGAGACGCCACGATCAGCACGGCCGCGGTGAGCAACTCGGCGATGACGACGAACCGGCGGGTGAGATTGAGCCGCCAGCGGGAGAGCCGTTCGGGCAGCGCCGAATGCGCGCCGGGGATGTAGCGGTCCTGGGCCACCATCACCTGGGTTCCCGCGTCGGTCATGGTCGTCATCGCTTCCCGCCCTTTGTATTTGCCATCGCACCGATTCCCAGGACCGCCGCCAGCACCACCGCCAGCACCCCCACCCCCACCAGAGCTATCACCTTGGGCCGACCGTCGACCGGCGGCGGTGCGGGCGGCGGGGCGAGCGGCCGCGACACGCTCTCCCGCGGCGCCGGCACCTCGGGTACGTCGAAGTTCAACGCCGCCAGCGGGTCGATGACTCCGTGGCCGACCCGGTTGTCCACCACCGCCGCCGGGGAGTGGGCGGTCGCGGTGATGCGGTTGATCACCTGAGCGGCGGGCAGCTGCGGATACTTGGCCCGGATCAGGGCCGCCAAACCCGACACGTAGGCCGCGGAGAAGCTGGTGCCGCTCATCGGTTTGAGCATGTTCTTCTGGCTGTCGAACGTCGCGTTGATGACGCCGCCCTCGCGGTTGACGCCTTCGACGAATAATCCCGGTGCCGCCACCGAGATCCACGGGCCGGCCAAACTGATCTCCCGGCCGGAATCATCGACCGCGGGCTGCCCGGCGGCGTCGGTGGCGCTGACCGAGAGCACGTAGTCGGAAAACCACGCCGGGGTCGAGATGGTGACCACTTGGTCCCAGTTGCGGGGATCGGCGGCGTCGGTGGCGTCGATGTCGGGATTCTGCGCGCAGCCGGGGTTGGCGGTGTTGCCCGCGGCGGCGACCAGGACGGCATCCTTGTCGATCGCGGCGTAGCGCACCGCCGCCCCCAGCGTGGTCTGATCGACCGGCTTGAGCGTCGGAATGCAGGCCACCACAGACACATTGATCACCCGGGCACCGGCGTTGGCCGCATGGACGATGGCCCTGGCCAACGTGGACACCGTGCCGGCGCGGCGGTCCTGCTCGGTGTCCCCGCCGCCGGGATTGGCCGGCACGTACATCCCCGAGGACTGCCGGATCGACAGCAACTCCGCGTCGGGGGCGACCCCGACCAGGGCGTCGCCTTCAGCCGGTGCGGCGCCGATGATGCTGGCGATCACGGTGCCGTGCGTGTCGCAATCGGTGAGCCCGTCCCCGCCGTCCACGTAGTCGCCCTCACCGCGCAGATGCGGTAACCGCACCGACGGATTGACACCGGTGTCGACCACCGCCACAGTCACCCCCGCCCCGCGGCCGGCGGATTTCCACAATGCGGGCAGGTCCATGAACGCCTGCGAGGCAACGGGAATCGCCAGATCGGTGTCGGGAAGCAGGCCCGTGGCCGGGCACTGGTAGCGCTGCTGCATCGCCTCGTCCGGTCCGGGCTGCCCGTCGGCCGGGACCGCGCCGGGGTCGATCACCGGTGGGGTGATCGCCGCGGCGGTGCCGCTGAGGGCGGGCAGCACCGCTGTCACCATGACCGCCGTGGCGGCGGCCAGGGCGCTGCGAACCCGGCGGTCCATCAGCGGTTCCGGACGAGGGTGAACACGTTGAGCAGCCACACCGCCAGGACCGGCACCAACACCACCAGCAGGTATTCCAGCCACTCCACGACCTTGCGGAACACCGGGGAAAACGAGTGTCGGGGCACGGTGGCGGCGATGATCAGCCCCAGAGCGCCCAGCCCCAGAATCAGCCCGGCCACCCAGTAGCTCACCGCGGCGCTGTCCCACACCAGCGTGTACTTCACCGCCGCCGCCGCGTACATGGCCAACCCGGTCACCACGATCAGCACCGCCTGCGTCCGGGTGGTGAACGCCCGACCCCGCAGCACCAGGATGGTGGCGACGATGACGATGTAGACCGTGGCCAGCGCCCATCGGCCGCTGCCCGGCGTCACCACCGCGAACGCCCCGCCGACGAAGAACAGCGCCGCCGAGGCAAGCAGCGCCGTCAGATAGGTGTTGGCCGCCGCCGCCGCCCGCGCCAGCTCGGCGACGCTGGGCGTGCCCTCATGCTCGGCGGCGACCAGCGCCTCCTGGGCGATGTGTTCGGCGTCGTCGAAGGTGTCCTTGCCGGTGACCGTCGGAAACGGTGGCACCGGGATACCGGCCATCAGCCCGGCCAAGGCCGCACCGTTGGTCACCACCCACAGCGCGATCGCCACTGCCGCCACCCACACGTACAGCATCGGCGTGCCGAGCGCGTGGACGACCGACATCGCCAGCACCGCAGCGGCGGTGATCGTCACCCACGCCAACACCCCCTTCGGGGCCGCCGACAACCGCCACAACACCGCCCCGGCGGTCACAACCACCCCCGAGGCCAACATGACATGCCAGGTGCCCGGCCTGCCGGGCACACCCATCACCGCCGCGGCCATCAGAACCACCAGCGCAGGCAGCCATAGCGCCGTGGCGATCACCCGGTCGCGGCGGCGCCACCACACCACGGTGCCCGAGACCACCAGGCACACCGCCACCGTCACACACACCGCGGCGGGCCACAGGTTCCAGTCCCCCCCGGACGCCAGACCCCGCCACCACGCCAACGCCAGGACACCCACCGCGGTCAGCACCGTGGCCGCCGCGACCGCCGCCGCGACCATCCGGGTCGTGGCCTCGGTGACCGTGGCGTAGCGGGCACGGTTGAGCACCGCCACCGCCGAGGAGGGGGCCTCGACGATGGGGGTGAACTCCACCTCCGGGTCGATCACCGACAAGATCAGCAGATCGCCGTCGGCCACCGCCTGTTGGGCCAGGCTCTGGGTCCGATCCAGGGGGCGGCCGTCGATCAACGTCAGGGTGAGCAGACCCGCGGAGATCATGCCGTCCTCGTCGGCGCTGCGCAGACCGGTCTCGCCGTCCTCGAGGTCACGGGTCTGAAGAACCCGAACCAGGGAATCCACCACGGCGGCCACCGCGGAGCTGGCCGGCAGGGTCACATCGGTCTGCCGGCCCCGAAACAGCACCGCGACCCGGACCTGCTCGGCCAGGCGCACATGGTCGGCGGGGTGCAGCGCGCTGCCCTCGGTCTGTCCCGCCGGGGCCTGCTGGTAGGTCGCGGTCATCGCCAATCCCCTCGCTGGTTGTTCCGGTTGCTGCCGCTGCGATAGCCAGAATCCTTATCGGCCGCCCCGGCGAATCCGTCCACCACCGAGGCCGCCGCCTCCAGGTACGCCCGCCGGGTTGCCGGAGCGAGCCGGTCGAAATTGATAGCGGTCGCGTCGCTGAGGTGCGGGTCATAGGGGATGTCGTGCACCGCCCGGCACACCCGCTCGAAATCCTCGTGCAGGTTGCGCACGGCACGGTCGGCGGAGACTTTGTTGACGTTGCTGATCAGCATCACCGCCGAGCGGACCAGATGCGGATACCCGTGGGAGATCAGCCAATTCAAGGTGTCCTGCGCCCCCGCGGCCCCGTCGTATCGCGTCGTGGACACCACCACCACCGCATCCACCCGCGACAGAATCGCCGCAGTGAGGTCGTCGCGCATCTGGTTGCCGCAGTCGATCAACCCGATCGGGTACTGGCGTGAGAGCTTGTCCCACGCCTGGATCAGGTTCATCCCGGTCATCACGTCGTCGCCGATATCGCTGCCCAGCACCTCCAGCCCGGAGGAGGAGTCCTTACCGAGGTAGTGCCGGAAATCGCTGTAGGACACCAGGTGCGGATCGGCGATCAGGCTGCGCCAGGTTCCGGTGCTCGGCTCGTCCACCCGGCTGGCCAGGTTGCCGTTGGCCGGGTTGGCGTCGATCGCGACGACCTTGTCGTCGCGGTACCGCGCCAGCGCCTCCCCAAGCCCGATCGTCGAGGTGGTCTTCGACGCCCCGCCCTTTTGCTGCATGATCGCGATCAAGTAGGTGCCGCGCAGATTGACCCCGAGGCGACGCTTGAGGTCGATCCACTCCCGCTCGGCCGGCCCGACGCCGGGGTTGATCCGCGTCAACTGGTGCAGCTTCTTGCGCCACCCGATCTCCGGGACCGGCTTGTACGGGCGCACCAGATCGGCCTGGCGCACCTGCGCCCGCATCTGCCCCACCGACGCCGACGGCCGGCTGCGCGCAGCGCTGTCGCGGTGTCGACCGGCAAGATCGTGGATATCGGCAGGGCCGTCACCGTGCGGGGATGACCCGGCGTCGGGCGGCGTTTGCCGGGGCGGGTACAGCGGCGGCGGTTCGTCCCCCTGCCGGTCCATCGGCGGATAGTGCTGGGGCGGGTAGGGCGGGTACTGCCGTGGCGGTTGCTCGCCCCGCCGATCCATCGGCGGGTACTGGCGTTCCCAGTCGGGCCGCGGCGGGGACGGCGGCGGCTCTTGTCGGCCCGGGGAGGACGGCTCCGGATGCGACGGTTCCCACCGATCCGTCGGCGGGTATCTCCGGTCCTGGTGGGGCGGTTCCCCCCGATCCGCCGGCGGGTACTCGCGGTCGCGGTCGCGGTCGAGATCCAGCGGCGGCGGTTCGTGCGCCGGCTGGTCCTGGGCCGGGTACTGCTGCCCCGGCAGTGAGGTGAGCAGAGGGTAGTCGTCGTCGCTGTCGGCCGCGTGATGACCGTTCTGGTCGCGATCGGAGTCGTTCAGGTCGCGTTCGGGTGCGGCGTGTGCCCCACCGCCGGTGCGGCCGTCGTCACCCTCACCGCTGCGGTCCGGCCGTTGGTCCTCCACCGGCTCGGAGTCCCCGCGCTCATCGCCGCCTGCGGCAGGGTTGAGGTAGCGGGCGTAGAAATCGTGCTCGTTCGACTGACTCATGGCGTCTCCCCAATCCCGGCGGCCATCTGAATCCCTGCCTTCCCCTGCCCAAAACTCAACTGAAAAGAAACACTATCAGTCACCTAGTGAACATACCAAGTGTGTAATGAAACAGGGGGTGTTGTCGGAAATGTTCACCCGCCGGGCGGCTGCGCCCCCGGTTTCTAGGCCGAACGGTCGTGGCCGTACCAGTCGCTCAGCCCGACCGTGCCCAGCAGATTGGTCAGGGCGTTGGCGCCGGCGGCGAGCGTGCCCGGGGTGACCGTGGTCCACCAATCCCCGGAGTCGCTGCGGACCGGGCCGGTGACGATGCGCCCTTCGGAGGTGTCGGTCACCGCCACCGCGGCGATCCCCACCCGATCGCCGGTGGTGTGGCGTCGGATGATGCCCAGCGACATCTCCATCAGGGGCCGGTCGGCGGCGGCGGTGATGACGCGTTGCTGCCCGGCGGTCAGGCCGAGCCGGCTCAGCGCGACTTTGGGGGTGTGTTCGCCGCGGACCACCTGGGTGAGTCCGTCGAGGAAGTCCGAGGTGGGCACCATGATCGTGTCGAAATCGGCCGGGGTGGTGTCTGGGCCGCACAGCGGCAGCAGCCGCGCCAGTAGTGCCCGCATGGTCGGTACCGCACCCACGTTCTCCACGGTGACGTCCTGGTCGTGACGGGTGGCCGCGACGGTCATGGCGCCACGGCGTGCGATCGCGATCCGCAGATGTTGTGCAGTGCCCGTGTGGCTTCTGCGTTCGATCATGGCGCCGAGGACGATGTCGGGGGCACCCAAGGTCTCCAGCCAGCCCCGAATCTGGGGGTGCACCTCGGGGTGGTCGCCGGCCAGCAGCGCGCCGGCGTCGCGCAGTGCGTCGAGGCCGGGATGGGCCGTTGGCGGGCCGACGTCGGCGATGTAGGGCCGGGTGACCAGCACCGCGGGGAGGGTTTCGATCCCGCACAGCGCCTGGAGCAGCCACAGGCCTTCGGTCGTCGTGGACAGGGCCGCAATGTTGGCGGGGCCCGCGTGACCGGGTCCGGGCCGCGTCGTGAACGACGGTATCCGCGCCATCGCCTAGCGCCCCTTTCTGACGTTTGTGGTCGGGCGGGCCAACGCCCGCGACCCGGCTACCGGGACACGGTGAAGGGGGGGACTTCACCGTGTCCCGGTAGCCGGGTCGCACCGACCCCCCGCCCGCGGGGTGCCGGCCTGGTGTGGACTGACGTCCGCGCCGGGGGTGCTCAGTACTGGCTGGCCAGCCCCAGGTCTTTTTGGACCATCCCGGACTTGGCGCTCTCTACCGCGATGGGCACCTGCCGCAGCTTCTGGATCGCCTGGTCGTATTTGGTGTTGATCACGTGGATGGCCTGCTGGAAGGCATCCGAGCCCTGACCGCCGAAGTTCTCGGCGTTGGCGCGCACGATGTTGAGGCTGTCTGCCCGGTTCTGCTCGGTCTCGGCGTGCACGGCCTGAAACTCGGCGATGCAGGTTTCCAGGGGTCCGATGACATAGCGCATGGTGTTCTCTCCTTCGATGAGTGTGGTTGTGGGGGGTTAGGTCGAGATCGACAGGACGGCCTCGATATCGGCCGCGCCGTCCTGGTCGCCGGTCTCCAGACCGTGGCGGTTGTTGTTCATCTTGTCGCTGTGATCGGCGAAGTGCGTGGAGAAGGTCTGGCCGTCGGCGTGCAGTTCAGCGCCCACGCGCTGCAACGAGGCACCCGCGCCGGGGCTCTGCAGCGCCGACGCGGCTGCTTCCAGCGTGGAGGCCATCCGCTGCATGGCCGCGGCCTGCTTGTCGGAGACCGCCTGCAGGCCCGCCGCGTCACCGGAGATCGCGTCGAGTTCGCCGTGAATGATCAAGCTCATGTGAGTGTTTCCCTTCTATGCCAATGGATTTCGGGTACTGCTGGTGTCCTGCCGGTGATGCTCAGCGTCCCCCCTTCGCCGTCGCGAAGTCATTGCCGCCGCCGCCGCTGATCGTGGGCACCCCGGCGGGTCCGCGGAACGCCTCGGCGGCGGTGGCGAGCACCGCGGCGCCGTCCACCGCCGTGGCAGTGCTGCGTTTGTCGTCATTGGATGATCCCGCGGCCCCGTGCGTCATCGGGCTCATCATCGCCCCCGGCGCACCCATCCCCGAGGCCACGGTGCCACCGGTTCGTGCCTCGGCGATCCGCGAGGTCGAAGCGGGTTCGGTGCTGGCGGCGGGGGCGGCGGCGTTCACCGTCGAGGACCACGATCCCGGGCTGCGCAGCGCGGCTGCCGGGGACACCGCACCCGCCCCGCCGAAGCCACCCCCACCGCCGATGCCGCCACCGGCACCGACCAGGCTCGCGCTGACCGCTCCACCCGCCGCCGGGGTTGCGGTCACCCAGTCGCCGCCGGCGGCCGAGAACGCCTCGGCGCCGACATCGGGGCTGAGCGAGCCGACCTGACCGGCCAGCGAGGTGATCTGCTGCAACGCCTGCTGCGGTAACTCGGTGACCGAGCTTAGTGGACCCCCGGAGGCCAGGCCGCTCAGTTGTGAGGGCATCTGGGCGGCCATCGGCAGCAGACTCATCATCATCTGCATCGGGGAACCCTGCCCGGCGAGCAGGTTCTCCGGTGAGGCCGTGTCGGTGAGACCGCTCCCCCCGCCACCGGTCAGGGGCGCCGCGGTCGGCGGCGGCGGCGGCACCGGCGGGATCGCCTGCACCCCCGCGGCGCTGGCCGCTTCGTAAGCGGACTTATTGGACACCCCCCGCACCCAGTACGAGCCGTACTGGGCGCGGTTGGCCATGATGTACGGGGTCAAGAAGCCCAGGAAATTCGCGGCGTTGAGCGCGACGTGTTCGGACTGGTTGTAGGCCACCTCAGCCGGGGTCGGGGTGGCCATTTTCGCCACCTCGAACTGTTCGCCGGTGGCCGCGATCTGCGCCCCCGCGGTCTGCAACATCGTCGCCACGGTGCCCAGCCACAGCATGTGCGGGACGTTGGCGGCCACCGCCGACGCGCCGGTGGGGGCGGGCCAACTCGCGGACAGCGCCGCCTCCACGGCACTGTGCCCGCCGAGCATCCCGATGATCATCCCGGCCAGCGCCTCCAGTTGCGCCGCCGAGGCGAAAAACGTGCCCGCCCCGGGACCGCCCCAGAACTCACCGGAGGTGACCTCCGGGGGTTCGGCGGGATTGGGCATCGTCTCGCTTCCGTTCGGATCGGGAGGCGGCGCTTAGAGGACCGCGTTGATGCCGACCGCGGCCATCGCGTCACCGAGGTCATAGGTGGTGGCCGACAAACCGTTTGCCACCGCATACAAATCCTGGAGCGCGCCGGAGGCCGCGAGCACACCGGCCACCTCCTGGGTGTAGGCCATGATCTTGGCGACGTTGAGCGGGGAGATGTCGGGGTCCAATGCCGGTGGGACAACCATTCCCGCGGCGGCGGCCTGCCCGACATGGCCCATGGTCTCCCCCGAGAGCGCCGCCGTGGCGGCCGACGCGGCCTGCACCCCTTGGACTGAAACGTCAATCAACATGGTCCCCACTCCTTTTGCTAGCAACTCCCCGACGATCTTAAGTCCGATCGCCACACTACACGTTTATACCGAACAATTCGACACAACTCGACACATTGCTGAACATTTGGTGTTCACGTTGCACGCCACCGGGTGGCGGCGGTGCTCACCAGTCCTGGCGGCCCCCGGTGTCGGGGGTCTGCGTGCTGTCCCGGGCCGGTGGCAGCGCGACCTGGATCATTTGATGGCCCGCCCGCCGGTAGGCCAACTCGCCGCGACCCGGCGCCCGCGGGGCCGCCTTGAAGCCGTCACCGACCTTTTCGCCCTGGCCGTCCATCACCAGCAGCCCGGTGCCGCCGGTGTGCATGGCCTGCACGAACTTGCTGCCCGCCATGCCGAACCAGCTTTGACCCAGAATGGAGGTGGCGATGACGTGCAGCCCGACCTGGCGGCCGCGTTCCATCAGGGCGCTCAGCGGCGCCAACACCGATTGGGCGCCCACCCCGGCCGGGGTCATCAAGTTGATGTCATCGACGATGACGAAGATGCGTTCGCCGGTGAACCGCCAGCGGGCCAGTTCATCGGCGCTCAACCCCGCCGGCGGGCGGCGCTCGTCGAGCTTTGTGGCCAGCGCCGCTGTCACCTTCGCGATCGTGGCCAGGTTGTTCTGGTAGACCCGCATGTAGTCGGGGTCGTAGGCGTCGACCAACCCCATGCCCACGTCGAAGACGATCAGGAACGCCTCGGCGGCGGTGAACGTCTCCTTGATCGCCGCGATCGCCGTCTTGAGCAGGGTGCTGCGGCCGCACCCGGAGGCGCCGACCGCCAAGAAGTGCGGGCCTTCGACCAGGTTGATCCCGACGGTGTCCATCCCGCGCTCCCCCACCCCCAGGCGCAGCGTGCCGCCCGGGGCCGGGCCAAGCTCGGCGAAGTGCACCTCGGTGGGCAGCACACGCATCCTCGGCGCGGGGGCGGCCCCGCGGGATTCCCACGCCTGGGCGATGTCGGCGGCGGTGGCGGCTACCGCATCCTGTTCCGACATCGGCGCCACCTCGCCCTCGACAGCGGTGATGTGGCGGCCCGGCCCGGCGGTGGGCGCCCCGATCAGCAGGTGGTGGCCACCGAACTGCATGGCCCGGCCCGGCTGATGGGGGATCGCGGCGGCGGCTTTGCGGTCCTGCATCACCGATTCGGTCGGATTGGCCAGCCGCAGTTCAATTTTGGTGCCCAGCTTGTTCATGATCGGGGACTTGATCGACAGCCAGTCCCCGGAGCTGATCACCAGGTGCACGCCGTAGTTCAGCGCGGACTCGGTGATGGCCAGCAGCCGGTTGGTCAACTCGTAGTCGCTTTGCAGCACCCGGATGTTGTCGATCACCAGGAACACGTCGCCGTGGCCGTCCTCGGGCACCGCCGCGCCGGGCTTGCCTGCGAACTTGCGTGCCCGGAACTCGGTGAGGTCGATGCCGGCCTGATCCCAGGAGCGGGCGCGCTGGGCGATCAACTGCTCCACCGAATCGAGCACCCGCCCGATCTTCTCCACGTTGCCCTGCGCGGCGACCGCGCTCACGTGGGGCAGCCCGGCGACGCTGGAGAGCTTCCCGCCTCCGAAATCCAGGCAGTAGAACTGCACCCGCGCCGGGCTATGGGAGATCGCCAGCATCATCATCAGGGTGCGCAGCGCCGTGGACTTGCCGACCTGGGCGGTCCCGGCGACACCGAGATTGCCGCCCGCCCCGGACAGGTCGACCGTGACCAGATCCTGGGTGTGAGCGAACGGGTCATCGCCGCGCCCGATCGGGATGACCAGCCCGCTGTCGGGCTGCACATCCAGCCAGGACCGGCCCCAGAACTCCTGGGCCATCTCATCGACCCCGATCTGGGTGAGGTCGTCCAGCGGCGGCAGCCACAACCGGTGCATCGGCGGGCGTGTGCGTCCGGCCTCCACCAGCCGTTCGACCAACACCTCGCACACCGTTTGGGCGTCGACCGTCGGCTCGTCCTCGGGATCGCCGAGCGCCGCCTCGTCCTCGGCGAGCGGGTCGGTGACCTCAATGTCGATGGGCAACGCCTGCACCGCCCCGGTGAAGCGGTGGGCATCGACGAACTGCCCCTCGGTCAGGCGGCGCGCCTTGCCGCCGACTTTGGGCGGGATGAACGGCGCTGAGACCAGCCAGGACCGGAACTTGAAATGGTCGCCCTCATAGACCAGATACCCGGTGCCCTGCGGGGCACCCTTGAGGTCATCGAATGCCCGCGGCGAGTCGATGGCCATCCTCGACTGGGCGGCGTCTTTGACCTTCAGGCCGATGGAAAAGGTCTGCTGGGCCATCAGCCCGGCCATCTTGCCCACCTCGGCGCGCTGCGAGGCGTTGATGATGTGAATCCACAGCGCGCGGCCCTGGCGCCCCACGGTGTCGCAGACCTCGGCGATGGTCGGGCGCAACCGCAACAGTTCGGAGAACTCGTCGATGATGATGACCAGCGCCCCGAGGGGTTCCAGGTCGGGTCGGGTGGTGGCGCGGGCGCGTTCGTAGTCGCGGACATCTTTGTATCCGGCGCGTTTAAGAATCCGCAGCCGCCGTGCAACCTCCCCGTTCAGCGCGTCCTCGAACCGGTCGAGTTTGTGGGCGCTTTCGGCCATGTTGGAGATCACCCCGCCGTTGGCGTGCGGCAGATCCGCCAGCGGGGCGAACGCCGACTCGCCCTTGAAGTCGCCCAGCAGCAGTTGCAGCATTTCGGGGGAATGCAGCATCGCCATCGACAGGGCGAACTGCAGCAGGGTCTCGGACTTGCCCGACCCGGTCATTCCGGTCATCATCCCGTGCGGACCCATACCGCCCTCGGCGGCTTCTTTGAGGTCCAAGAACACCGTCTTGCCGGTGGTGGGGTTGCGGCCCAACGGAATCTTGAGCCGGTCCGGTGATGCCGAGGTCAGCCGCGACCACACCGTGGTGGGGTCCCAGGTCCGGGCGTCCTCGATGTGGAACACATCCAGATACTCCTGGCCGGCGCGGGCATCGGCGGCGCGGTCGGCCAGCAGTTTGAGCGCATCGTCGGAGGGTTCCCAGCGCGCCAACGCCCGCGCTAACGCCTCCGCCTCGGCGATCGGCATCGCATCCGGGGTGGCCGCGAACCGCAGGCCCTTGGGTATTCCCGACGCAATCCTGACCATCTAGGTCACCTCCGTCTGTGCGCGCAACAGGTTGCCGGTCTCATCGAAAACGAATGCGGTCGCCGAGGTCGCCAGCGGGCTCATCTCATCGCCGGTGGCCTCCAGTACCGACACCCCCAGATGCCCTGCGGGCCCCACGATCGGGGCGATGTTGGCGCCCGGCAGATCCACCACCACGACCAGCCAGTCCTGCGGGGTGACACCGCCGTCCATCCGCGGTGACCAGGCGGGCCGCTGGAGCAGATTCTCGCCGAAGGCCGCCATGAAGTCGCTGACGTCGGAGAAGATCAGCCGCGCCGGACCCGAGGCGTCCACCAGGACGCGGTCGCGGACATGGGGAAGCCATTTCGCCCATTCCCAGGCCTCGGCGTCCTCGGTGATGATCGCCACCTGAACCACGTCCGGGCCATGCCACACACACAACTGGCAGACCATCGCCCGCAGCATGGCCTGCACGGCGGGGCGCTGTTCGGGATCGGCGAAAAACGACCACCCCATCTGGTCGAACAGGTGCAGCGGTCGGGCCACATCGTGGATCACGTTCTGCGACAACATGAAATCGCGGGCAGCGACCGCGGTCACTGTCTCGCGGTATTCCGGGGGCGGCACATTGGCCGGCGGGTCGATCTTGGTGCGCAGCCGCGAGACGCCCACCCCGATCCGCACATGCCCGAAGTTGCGGTCCTGCGGTGACCGTTCCCACATCCGCCCGGTGTTGACCAGCGTCAGCAGCGCCCCCTGCGTCGGATTCGGGTGGTGGTAGGCGATCTCCTCGGCCTGGCGGCGGCCGCCTTTATGGACCTCCTCGCGCAGCTCGTCGAGCTTGCGCATGTAATCGGCCCGGGTCTGCCCGATCACCGCCGGCTTGGTGTTGGAGTTCGATGAGCGGTTCCGCATCATCATCAATGCCGACATGATCATCACCGGCATGATGAACAGCGACCCCATCCCCATGGTCCGCGCCCCGCTGCGGAACAGGATGATCATCAATCCCATTGCCGCGCAGACGAACAGCACCACCCAGACCCACATCGGAGGGCGGGACTGCGGCTCGCGGGTCAACTCCCCCGGATTGGGCAGCGTCACCACCGCCTCGGGCAGCGTCGGCTTGTTGACCGGTGTCCGGATGAACCCCACTTTGGTCACGGTCTAGCCTCCCTGCTTGTCGAGCACCTTGGCGGGGGTGTCGGGGATCAGCGTGTCGTGCTGGCTCATCGCCGCGGCATAGGACAACGTCGGTCCCGCGGGAAGCCAGCGGATCACCGACCACGGCGCGGGCACCGGTGAGGCGGTCAGGCCCAGCGCATCCCGCGTGCGGGACTCATCGCCGCCCTGGCTGGGCACCCCGAACCGCACCCCGGAACTACTCACCCACCACAAGCTCTCGCGCCGCGCCGAATCGGGTTCGACGCCGGTGACCTGCACGAAATTCGCGGCATCAGCGCCGAGGTAGACACTGCTGGCCGCCCCGCGATCCGGCCCCGACACCAGCGTGACCACCCGCGCCTCGTCACCGACCGGGATCGGCAACCGCTTGCCCGACACGGTGCTCACCACCGCCTGGGAATCCCCGCTGCCCTTCTGCCACAACACGCACGTCACCGGCTCGGCCGCCTTATCGAGCAGGGTCAGCGGACCCTTGGGATACATCGCCGCATCGAAGCCCACGGCCTGGGGCAGACCGGCGATCGTGGCCGGATCGGAGTCCACCACCGGTTGGCGGGAAAGGTTGGCGTTGCTGAGGATCAAGGCCACCGTCTCAGGAATCCGCTGCACCCCCGCGGGCAGCGCCACGAAAAAGTTCGGTTCGCCGGTCGCGTCGGTCACCTTGATCACCGACCCGGACACCACCGGCAACGCCGGGGTTCCATAGCCCACCGGGCCGCCGGGGTTGGGCACATCGGGCACACGCAGCGGCCCCGTCGGGATCAGCGCCTCATAGAGTGCCCGCGACAGCGGCGCCGGCTGCAACGTGCCGGCCGGGATGCCCAACGCGAGGGTGACCGCCTTGTCGGCGAGGTCGATCTGCGAGCGATGCCCGTCGGTCACCAGATAGGTGTGGCCGCCGTAGGTGGCCAGCACCGACTCCGGTGAGGTCACCGGGTGTGCCCACTTGCCCAGGTCCGGTGTTCCCATCAGCACCGTCACCGTCGGGACCGCCCGCGAGCCGGTGGAACCCAGATGGTCACACAGCCCGAAGCCCGCATCGGTGGGGGTGGCGACCACCAGATCATCGGGTGCGCCGGGGATGCCCACCAACGGGCCCATCGGCAGCTTTTTAATCTCCGAGATCGGCACCATCGTCGGGTTGGCGTCGGTGCCCGCGATCAGACGTGCCGAGGCCAGATTGAGCGCCGGATGCACGGTGTCACCGACGCGCACATACAAACCCCCGGTTGCCCGGTCGGCCAGAATCGGTTCCTGCCCGACCATGCCGGCGGGGCGGAAGAAGGCGACGATGAAACACACCCCCACGATCAGCACCGAGGCCACCGCCCCCACCAGCAGCGAGGCGGTCGCGTTGCGGGAGGGGTCGTGCACCAGGCGCACCGAGTGCCGTGCGATCGCCACCGCCTGGCGGTGGCGCAGGAACCGCCAGCCGCTCACCTGCTCCATCGACGTGTAATTCAGGGGCATCGCCGCACCGCCGTTCCGGGCTCGCTCATCAGTACCCGCCTCCGATGGAGGCCACATGCACGTGGTCGAAATGGTTGGCGGTGATCGACCCGCGCCCCTGCATCAACGAGGAGGAACCGTCGGGCTGAATCATGTGCTGCCGCCAAATCATGTGCGCCACACCGAGCTTCTCGTGGTTGTCCACCAAGAACTTGACCACCCGATCCCCCAGTGCCCGGCCCGCGGGGGTCTGCGCGTTGGGGATCATCACATCCAACGCCAGCCCCTGTGGATGCCACTTGAGCGCATCCGGGCGCACCCCGCCGATCTCCCGGATCTCCGGGAACGCCTCGCTGATCGCCCGGTTCAGCAGCTTCGTGTACTTCTGCAGGCCCTTCTCGCTGGCCAGACCGGGCCGATCCAACGCACCCACGGCGCGGGTCGAGGCGCCGTCGGCGCTGCTGAACCGCCGCGATGACGACCCCGAATCCTGCCCGGCCAGGCTGCTCAGGCTTTGCAGTGCGGCGGTGGGCATGAGGCCGCCCAGTGCGCTGCCCATCCCGCCGCCGCCCATGCCGCCGCCCATGCCGCCGCCCATGGAGGGCATCATCGCGCCCATCGGCATCCCGCTCATCGGCATTGCGCTCGTCGTCATCGGTGTCAGGCCCGCGCGGGGGTCGGTGCCGATCCCGCGGTATCCCGCGGCGGTCGCCTCGGAGGCCGCTGCGTGGGTACCGGCGTCGGCGGTGCCCTCCCCGACCGCGGCCTTGGTGTCGAGCAGGCGCCGTTCGATGGCCTCGATCAGCGCCTGCTTGCCCTGCGGTGTGCCGGTCGAGAACCCCATCGCCTCGACGTCGGCGATCGCCGCGGCGATCACGGTGTCCATGCGTTGCCGGCCACTGCGGGACTGCGCCACCGCCGCGGCCAGTTGGGTGTCCCCGGCAGCATCCTGCTGGGCCAGGCGCTGGGAATCGGTGGCCAACCTCGCCGCCGCACTCTGGTGGGCGTCGATCGCCGCGCCCTGCCCCGCCGCCGGCGGGCTCGGCGGGACCGGCGCCAACGGGCAGTCACAGGCCACACCGGACCCGGCGCCGAAACCCTCACGCGCCCTACCCATTACACCCCCCGCCGCCCGCACAAACGCCTCCACACTCATCTCAGTACCCTCTTGCAGCCGAACGGGGATTGAACTGGGCGATCCGGCCGAGATCCGACCCGTCGGCCGCGACCCGATATTTCGGGTCGAACAGCAGGTAATTGCGGGCGGCGCACAGATTGGCGACCGGGTCATAGATGTTGGTCGACGTGCCCGCCTGATGAAACGCCGCGAAGGTCGACGGGATGGTCTGCACCCCGCCGCGGCTGGCGCGATTGGGCATCATGTCCGCGGCATTGCCCGTCGAGGATGTCGCATTGCTGTCGACGAGGTTGATGGCCAGCGGGTTGAAGGAGGATTCGCGCCGCGCGGCGGTCAAAAACCCGGTTATCCACCGCTCCCGGGCCTGCGGGTCGGTGACACCCTGAAGGTCCAGCATGTCGTTGATGTAGCCCCGGTAGGCCGCCTGCCCACCAGGAACGCTTTCGCGCTGAAATCGCACCTGCGACAGCGCCAGCCGGTCGATCTGCGCCGAGCCGCCACCCCGCACCGGTCTGCCCGCTGCGGCCCCGGTAACGCCACCCGATTCCTGTGGCAGCAGGCTTTGCAGTGCGGCGGTGGGCATGAGGCTGCCGAGGCCGGCCCCGCCCCCGCCCATCTGGGGCATCATCCCGCCGCCCATGGCGGGCATTGCGCTCATCGGCATCCCGCCCATTGCGCTCATCGGCGTGGACATCGGTGTCAGGCCCGCGCGGGGGTCGGTGCCGATCCCGCGGTATCCCGCGGCGGTCGCCTCGGAGGCCGCTGCGTGGGTACCGGCGTCGGCGGTGCCCTCCCCGACCGCGGCCTTGGTGTCGAGCAGGCGCCGTTCGATGGCCTCGATCAGCGCCTGCTTGCCCTGCGGTGTGCCGGTCGAGAACCCCATCGCCTCGACGTCGGCGATCGCCGCGGCGATCACGGTGTCCATGCGTTGCCGGCCACTGCGGGACTGCGCCACCGCCGCGGCCAGTTGGGTGTCCCCGGCAGCATCCTGCTGGGCCAGGCGCTGGGAATCGGTGGCCAACCTCGCCGCCGCACTCTGGTGGGCGTCGATCGCCGCGCCCTGCCCCGCCGCCGGCGGGCTCGGCGGGACCGGCGCCAACGGGCAGTCACAGGCCACACCGGACCCGGCGCCGAAACCCTCACGCGCCCTACCCATTACACCCCCCGCCGCCCGCACAAACGCCTCCACACTCATGGCCCCGCCGCCCCGCCGCGATCACCTTCCATGGCCGTACCTCAGCTAGCCTGCGTCAGACCTGCGCCGATGGATTCGCCAGTTTCGTGGGGTCGATCCAGCCCAAGAAGTCCGGACCCGAGCCCACCGACTCCTGCGGCTGCACCTGCCCGTTCACCAGCACCTGCTTATTGCCCAAGGCCATCACCATGTGGTCTTTCCACACCCCCACGTCACCGGCCTTCAGTTGTGTCGGCGGCACCGGATCGGTCACCGGGGTGCCCGGCGGGGGCAGGTTCACCCCCTGCTGGGCGTAGCCCTCACTCACCGACGCCCCATTGAGGATCGCCCGCACCGCGGCCGCGCCGACCGGTGACCGGGCCTCGGTGGTCGACCCGTCGGGCAACGCAACCTCTGTGGTCTTCGCGGGCTCCGGTGCGTCGTCAGCCGCACCGTCCGCCTTCACACCGGTGTCGGGGGCGTCGTTGTCTGCGGGCTGCGCGATCGGGGTGGCGCTGGCAGGGGCGGTGCCCTCCCCGCCGAGATCATCGCCCCCGCCGCCGCTGTCACCGTCACCTCCGCTGTCGCCGACCGCTTCGTCGTCGTGTGCACTGGTCAGGGCAGCGCCACCGTCGTTGCTTGCCTCCTGATCAGGTAGGCCCAGCGCATCGTCTTTGAAGCCCATCGGCGGCTCACCGCCGCCCCCCAGGCCGCTGAGCGCACTGAGCGGGTCACCGCCGAAACTGGGCAGCCCGCCCAGCCCGCCACCACCAAGGGAGGGCAGCCCCATCGGGAAGCCGCCGCCCATGCCCCCGATCGGCATCCCCGCGCCCATCGGCATTCCCGTGCCGAACGGGTTGGCCGTGGCAGCGGGTTGGACGGCCGGTTCGGGCTTGTCCACGGCGGTGCCGCCCCCGCTGGCGGCAGGCTCGTCGGCGGCGCCGCGAGTGCCGGTGTCGGTGCCACTGGTCGTGGTGCCGGCGGGACCACCACCCGCCCCGCTGCTGGTGTCCCCGCCGCTGCTGGTGCCGGCACCGCTGTTGCCCGGCTCCAGGCCGACCCCGGCGTAGCGGTCGGTCAGCTCGCGGGTTTGGCGCGCATTGTCATCAGCGGTCGCCATCGCCTCGTTGATCACTGTGCGGGCCTGCCCGAGACGCTGCTCGACGTAATCCTGCAACTCCCGCTGGCCTTGCGGCGTCTCCAAACGTGGGCCGAGTTCCAGACACTTGGCCTCGACATCCTTTTCCACCCGCTCGAGTTCGGCCTTGCCGGCTTCACCGGCCGCCACGATCGCCTCCAGCCGCGCGTTCGCGTTCGCGTCCAGGTCGGTCAGTTCGGTCACGATCTTGCCCAGCGCCGCGGTCGCTTCCCGTGCGGCCTCGGAGGCGGCACCATCCGCTTCGCCGGTGCCCGGCGGGACCGGAGGGATCGGCGGCTGCGGGGGGGTCAGCGGGAACGGCGCACCCCCACCACCTTTCAGTGGCGCCAGCACGTTGCCGATGGTGGTGCTGATGATCCCCCAGTCATGTGTACCCACGGGTCTCCCTCGCTAGAAATTCAGTGCGCGTTCACGCGCGGCGATAGCCACCAATTCGCCATCATCGGGATCGGGGCGGGTGTTGGCGTAGTAACGGTCGTGAGCGACCGCGGCGACCGCCTTGACGCGATCGTTTAGCGTCGCCGAGTCCCAGGTGCGAACCACAGGGCTCAACAGCCGCAGCCCGCAGACAAACCCGAAACCGTTGACCTGCACCATCAGCGTGCGCCGCGCGGACACCGCGCTGGCCACCACTTCCCGCAACGCGGGATCAAGATCGTCCTCAGCGCCGTGTACCGCGGTCACACTGCCGCCCCCGTCCAGACCACCCCAACCGTCATAGCGTCATCCTTACACATAATCAGTCACCAGTAAACACCCATGCACGTTGTACTGTTCACAACAGTAAGCAGTCTGCTGTGATGAGGACCCCCATACAACGAACGATGGGTGCGGTCACGCACACACCCGATCCACGGTAGCTGCGCCGACGCTCACCAACCGTTGCTGTCGTCGACCTGGCGACACCGCTGGCCTCAGTGCACGGTCAGCGGGCGGTTCAGGTGCTGTTCCCAGGCGGCGGTGACCGAGGCGACCGTCGCCCCGAAGCCCGCAGCGACGGCGCAGTAGGCGATATCAAGAACGCTCGGCGGGCTGTGCTGCCAGCAGCGGACCAACTCCACCAGCCGGCCCATGCGGTAGTAGTGCTGGTAGACCGTCCGCGAATTGATCGACGTTTGCGAGTCGTCCAAATCCCGGGGAGCGGCCTTGATCGACGGATAGAACATCGCATTGTTCTCCCGTTGGCTCACCTGCTGGTAGTGCTCGGCCCAGTCGATCACCACACCGTTGCCCAGCGCCGAGAGCAGGTCGATGTCGGCGGCGGCAACCAATGCCGACCCGGTGTGCAGCGCCTCCTCCTGGGCGGCGCGAACCACCGCGGCGGTCAGCTGCGAGGCCAACTGAATCGTGGCGTCACCGCCGCGGTCGACCATCGTGACCCGTTGCGCCAGATCGGGGTCGATGCTCACCATGCGGTGCTGATAGCCGCCACCGAACACCGGGGCCGCCGCGCCGGACCTCAACACATCCGCCAACGACACCGTCAGGTAATCGGCCACCCCGGCAGGACGGTAGGCCGCCGCCTGCCCCGAGTTGGTGGCTGCGATGGCCGAGATCGACACCCCCGCAAGCCGTTCGGCCACCTTCTCGCTGTGGGCGACCACAATATCGACCGGGGACGGCCAGCCGGTGAACAGCGCCGCCCACCCCATCGGCAACGCACGGTCAGCCACCGCCAGGCGGGTATCGGCAGGAAGGGCCACCGTCGCCGGAACATACCCGCCGCCACCCATGCTGGAGGCGATCACCACTTGCTTGCCCATCGAGGTGTTCAGCACCGAGACAGCCCAATCCAGCACCACCGGGTCCGGGGCCGCAGCAGTCCCAACGATGAGACCGGTCAGCACACGCTTCGCCACCGCCAGATCAGGATTCGAATCCCGCTCGGGCAGCATCCCCGCCGTCGTTCCTCCCGACGTCGCGGCCACCATCGGCGCCGCGCCAGGTGCCGGTTGCTGCCCGCCCGGTTGACCAGCAGGGCTGGCCGGTGCCGCCGTAGCCGCTGCCGTCGCCGCCGGCGGCGGCGTGGGCTGGCCGCCGCCAGGAGGAACGAACGGCGCCAGCGCGCCCCCACCGCCCATACCCGCGCCGCCAGCACCGGGGCCGGCTCCACCACCGCCTGCCGAGGGCACCGCCGCGGCGGCCGGGCCACCACCAGCCATCGACGGCGCACTCGCCGGCTGGGCAACGCCGGGCTGCCCCGCGCCGGGCTGCGCCGCGACCGGCTGACCCATCACCGGCTCCCCCGCCCTGCCCAACGTCGGCGGCGGCACCGCCCCCGACGAGGCACCCAGCCCGCTCACCAACCCCGACTGGAAACTCTGCGTCGCATTCGCCAACGGCGACCCACCACCACCCAGACCCTGCGGAGAAGTCGACGCCGACGGCGCCGACGGGACCGACGGACCACCCGACACCGCACTGCCCGACACCGCACCACTCGACAAGGGGCTGCCCGCCTTCGTCAGCCCGGTCGCACTACCCAACGACGACGACAACGACGACGACGACGACGGCATCGACGCAGCCGACGACGACGGCATCGACGCCGCCGAACTACTTCCCGGCATCATCGGCATCTGCGACACCCCCGCCGGCGCCGCAGGTGTAAGCGCAGCGGGTTTCTCGGTGTAGTCACCGCTCTGGTTCTCCGACGTGGTCGCTGTCGTGTCGGGCGTATCGGGTTTCTCGGTGTAGTCCTCGCTCTGGTTCTCCGTTGCGGTCGTTGTCGTGTCGGGTTTCTCGGTGTAGTTACCGCTCTGGTTCTTCGACGTGGTCGCTGTCGTGTCGGGCGTATCGGGTTTCGCGGTGTAGTCCCTGCTTTGGTTCTGTGTTTTGTTGTCGACGGCGTGGATGGTGGGGTCGTTTTTCGTCGTTTCGTTTCCGTGGCTGGCGGGTGCGCCGGTGACGGGGGACGGCGGGGGTGTGCTGGGGGTGGGTGTGGCGTGGAAGTCGGCCCAGGCGTCGGCGACGGCGGATTCGACTTCGGGGGCATAGGCGGTGATGACCAGTCCGCGGGCGGCCGGTGGTGTGTTGCTCCAGTCGTGTTCGGCGGCATCGGCGATTTGGCTGAGGCGAAGTTTCAGCCCGTAGATCAACGCTTTGTAGCTTTTGGCGGCGGCGGTTTTGGTGTCGAAGTGATCGGCGGCGGCGTAGGCGTGATCGCGCAACTTCCCCATCAACGCCTGGTGGGCGTCCCCGGCGTGGCCCTTTAACAGTTCACGCTGATGGGCCATGTCGCGCATCACTTGATCGCCGTAGTCGTTCGCCGCGGCCGCCATCGCGGCCTGCTCGCCGGCTAGGTGCTCCAGGCTGCTTTCGCTCATCCCCGGCCAGGCTGTCGCCAGCAGCATCTGGGCCGCCGGCCCGGTGGGACGCGGCACATCGCCCGACGCTAGAACCACGGCTCAGCCACCTATTTGAGGCCGCAGATGGCCCAGGCCCGGTCATAGATTGCCCTGGCCGCCGCCTGGTCATATTTCGGTGGGTCTACAAGACCTTTGGCTCCCCTGCTTTCGAAGTGGGACAACTCAGTGAAGTAGGCATCGACAACGTCGCTGAGGGCTGACCGGACGTCCGCACTCGCCTCAGGGTGGGCTGCCAGCGACGTTCGCACCGCCGCCGCGGCAGGCCCCAGTTCGCCTGGGACCGTGGGCTTCGCCATCGCCTCGTTGATGAGGACGTATTCGGTGCACAGTTTGACGTCTTGTGCGCGAACGTATTCCGGTGTGGCGGTGTCCTGTGGTGCTGTTGTTGGCGATGTGGCGGCGGGTGTGTCGGCGCGGGTGAGCAGGGAGCCGATGATCCCGCCGCCGAGTGCGGCGGCGAGGATCGCTGCGGCCAGCGCGAGTCGTGTGCCGGTGCGGCGGGGCGGTTGTGGGGGCGGCGACGTCGGAGGGGTCCACGGCGGCTGCGGCGGGTAGACGCCGGGGCCGGGACCACCGGTCATGGGATAGGTCATCTCGCGCCCCTTCGGTTGCCTCTGAGTTTAGTTGTCGCCGCTGACATTTCCGGTTCTAGGTGGTGATGGTGTCGATCGTCGATCCGCTGTCGGTGTCGGTGTCGGTGAGCCCGACGGTGGTCTCGGCGGTGCGCTGCCCGAGGTGGATTCCGCCGGCGGCGAGATCGGCGGCGATCGCATCGGTCTGCGGCGTCCAGGCGGCGACGGCGGCGGCAATTTCAGCACTCAGCGCGTCACCACTGCCGCCCGCATGTGTCCCGGCGGCGAGGCTGCCCCGGCCGGTTTCCAGGGCCGTTCCCGCTGCGGCGGCGGTGGTCTGTGCCACCGAGGACGACAGTCCGAGCGGGTCGATCTCAACGCGATCCATGGGTCATCGTCTCTTTGCGCTGGGTTTGGACAAGGCGTCGGACAGCCGGTCGGCGACCGGATGCTGGGCCATCGCGGTGTAGGGGGCTTGGGCGAACTGGGCCAGGAACTCGTCGGCCATCTTGGAGAACTGCTCGTTGGCCCGTTCGGTGTTTCCTTCGATCGCCTCGTTGATGGCGTCCTCGAACTCCTCGACGGTCATATCCTGCTGAAAGCCGGGCTGCACCCACAACTCCATCAGCCGGCCCCGGGCGTCGTGGGTGGCGATCACGTCGTCGTCGTCGCTGCCGGTGGCCACGAAGCTGTTCACTTTGTCCCGCCAGGCGGAAACCACCTCGATCAGCGCGTCGAGATCGTCGGTGACCTGCGCGACCTGAGCCACCGGATCGGTGGTGGCCCGCACCGCAGTGAGTGCTGCTGCGGGGTTACCGGGTGGTGCCATGTGGTTCCTCCTCATCCTTCGTCGCCCGCTGACGCGGCGAACGTCGTCGGTCTCGTTCCAGTTCACCAAAGACTGGTTCGGTGTTGGCGACCTCGCGGTGCACTACCCGCTTGTCCGGGTACAGCGCCTTGTCGCGTTCCCCGTTCTGTGTCCCCTGGCCTGCACCGGGCATCATCGGCGGATACATGCCCCCGCCACCCATCATGGCCCCACCGGGGGTCGGGGCGCTCGCGGCCGGGGCGGGCGCGCTGATCGTGGGGACGGACGGGGCCGCGGCGGGAAGCGCCGCAGGGCTCCCGCTCGGCAGCGAGGCACCCATGTCCCCGCCGCCGCTGGCCGTGGTGTCCCCGGCGCCGCCGCCGCTGTCCATCGGCGAACTGGCCCCACCGCTATCCAGGCCCAGATCCTCCGGGGAGGCCATCGCCGGGGGGCTCGGAACTCCCCCGCCGCCGAAGCCGCCCGGCAGCCCTGCCAGCGAGGAGAGCGCCGACATCGGCGAGCCCCCACCGCCACCGAGACCGGGAGACATGCCGCCGGCGGCCTGGGCCAGCCCGCCGAGAAGCTGGCCCGCGGTGTTGCCGGTGGTGGCCGCCGGCGCTGACAACGCTGCGGGGTCCACAGCGGGCCGCGCGGCGCCCTCGGTGCCGACCGATGTCGGGTCTGCGGAGGCGGACCCGACATTTGGATCGGCTGTGGCGTCCGATGCCGGGTCACCAGCGCCGGGGGCGGTGGTGTCGGCCTCAGCGCCAGACTCGCCGCCCTCGTCGTCGGCGCTCTTGCCTTTCGCCCGGTCGGTGTCGTCGGTGGCGGTCTTGTCATCGCTCGCCGAACTGGGTTCGGGAGTGTTCCCACCCTTGGTGGAGGGGCCGCCCACGATCGGCGGGGCGGGTTTGGGCGGGCGGGGCACCTCGACGGTCGTGGTGTTCGCGGCGGCCGCGTAGGCGACCTGCGCGTCGAGCGCATTGCGTTGCGCCTCAGCCATATCGGTGGTCGCCACCTGCAACGGCACTACATCCAGCCCGCCGCTGCGGGCGAAGCGTTGCAGCCCCTCGTTGATGCGGGCTTGGAGATGCGTGAAGGTCTCCGGGCGCGGGGTGCCCGAGACCGCGTCGCGGACATGGTCCGCAGAGTGATCGGCTGCGGCCGCCACCTCGCGGGCATAGTCGGCGGTGTCGTCGAACCAGTCCGCGAGGCGGGTGACGTTGGCCCCGGCACGCTGAATCCCGTCATCCCAGTGGGAGTCAATGGCGCGAGCCTGGCTGCGGAGCTGCTCGGCCACCGCGGTGAGGTTGGCGCTGGTCTCCCGCATCCGGGCGGCGTACGCCGCCAACGGAGCGGGGCCGGCCCCGGCGTGGATCTGCGCCGACCACGTCTGGGCGCTGACAGGTTCGGGCACCGACGGAACCGCTGGAGCGACCGGCAGGGCGGGCGGCGCGGGCACTGCGCCGCCGGGAAGGGCGACATCCGGGGATGATGCCGGGGTGCTCGCCAGCGAGGAAATGGCGGCGCCGCCGGCCTGGTCGGTGCCATCGAGCACCTTGCCGGTGTGGGCCACCGCCAGCCCGCCGGCGACCCGCACCGCCTGCGAATGCGCCAGCAGCGCCTCCAGGCCCTTCTCCCACGCCGCAAACGAGGCCGCTACCGCCGTCGAAATCGGATCGGTACCCGCCGGTGAGCACCCGGCGCCTCCCCCGGCCTCGGCGGCGCATTGCTGTAAGCCCTGTCCGTCACCGGAGAGGGCTTGGGGGTCAGCGTCGAGGTGCTGCATGGGCCGTGCCGATTCGCTTTATGCGCTGCCGGTGATCGACTGGATCGCCGAGGCCGCCTGAGCATCTTCGCTCTCGAAGGTGCTCCGGGTGTTGTCGAGCTTGTCGGCCATCGCCCGAGCCGTGGCCGCCGCCCGCGCGTAGGCGGCTGTGCGCGCCTGGCCTTCGGCTTGCTTGGCGTCGATGAACGCGTGATAGATCGGCCCCGCGGCCAGACGCAGTTCCTCCAACGAGGCGTGGTCGTGGCGGCCGTACTGCTCGATCTGATCGGCATAGGCGCGCAGCGCCTCGGCGTCGAACGCGGCAGCCTCGGAATCGAGCGCGATGGCGGGAACAGACGATGTCGATGACACAGGATTGCCCTCTCCAGGTGTGTACAAATGGTGTTCATGGGTGTCCACGTATGTGCATTAGTGTGTATCCTCAGCGGCGGATGCGCAAGTGCTGCCCGCCACCCCGGAAGCTCCGACAGCCGTCACGGGGGGTGGATCAATCCCGACAGGAGCTGCTCATGGCCCGAATCGCCTCAAGCGCACGTGCTCGAACAGCCGGATGGATCGCAACACCCCACCTGGCATTCGCCGTCAATCTCGACGCCACCACTTCGCGGTCACGATTCGGTCTCCATCCTTGGGCGTGTCGGAGACATTTCTCCGGATACGTCGGACATGATCGGCCCACGGGGTTTATCAGAAAAGCGGAGGACGCCATGGCTGACGTAGTTTCCAAGCCGGTTGAGCGCACCGTTCGTGGCGCCGTCCGTGGGCGTCCGAGCCTTGGACACCGTGAGCAGGTCACCGCAGCACTGTGGCCCAGCCTGGAAGCGCTGATCACCGACGCGCGCGGGAGCATTGATCGCTCGCCCTTCTTGGCCGATCTCCTGGCCTGGCACGTCGGCCGGCCCGATGTGATCCGTCATACCCAACTCGCTATCAAGTTCCGCACCGACGACGCGGTTGTCGATGCGCCCAAGCCGTCAGGACCCCGGGCTACCCGGCATGTCACGGTTCGCGTGCATCCCGATGTGGCACGTGAACTTGACCGTCGCGCCCGCAAGTCGGGCCTGCCTCGCGGCGTTTTTGTCGCCGAGGCCATCGCGGAGAGTCTCGGCGTTCGCCGAACCCGCACGACTACGCAGGATGAGAGGTTGCCCCTGGCGATGTAACCGACTCCGCACCGGGGCCGACTCGCGTCGGACATGTGCGAGAACGTCAACATCTTCATAAGGCGCTAAAGGTCACCAAAAACGACTATGCCCCCCGGTTGCCGCCGGAGGGCGTGTCGGGCGACTAAGCGCCACTTCCCGAAGGGATCTGTCTTGGTGGACAGCTCTCACGGTAGCTCATGCGTTGGCACCGGTCCAGACGTGGGCACCGTGTTTCTCAAATTTCCCTACGCCGGTGCGGACACACCGCACGCCTATCGCGGCTGCTCCCCCACGCTGCGTCGGCGGGGTGTGGCTCGTACCCGGCCGTGGGCGCTACGTGTGGCTGGGGCGGGCTGCGAACGTCCCAGCATCGCGCCGGCTGCCGCGGCGGCGCCGACCGATGAGCCGCCGGCGAAGGCCCCCCCGCCGATCGTGCTCGAACTCGAGGACGGCGTGTGGGCCGGTGTGCCGTGCTGGACCGGCCGCGCTGAACGGTGGGCGCGCTGGGTGGTGCCGATCGCCTACGACCTGTACTACGACACAGAAGTGCGGCCGCTGATGGGCGGCAACCAGATAGGCCGGAAGACGCTGATCGCCGTGGCGGTCGCGCGGGCACAGTTCGCCGATTTCAACACCGGCCGCAATTCCCGGCCGACCAATAAAACCCTGGCGCCACTGGCCGGCTGCAAGGAGCGCACAGTCCAACGCGCCGACAAGGCGCTGCGACTGCTGGGCGTGGCCACCGAGGTTCTGAGGGGCCGACAACGCACCCGCGCAGAACGGCTGGCGTCCTGGCGGGTCGGGGACCGCGCCCGCGGCTGGGCATCAGTGTGGGCGCTGCACGACCGGCACACTCTGACCAGCGCCGTTAGGGTCCTGTCACCCCACCCCGAAGGGTCTCTTTTTATGACCCCTAACTCTCGTTCATCTGTACTCACTACAGGCAGCCGCCGCCCTACGGGCGTCGGTGGACGCGGCGCGGGGCGCCGCGGGAGCCCGGACTACGCGGGCGCGACGCTGGCGAGGGCATGGCGGGCAGACCCGCACGCCCCACCATGGGCCCGACGACACAGTCCACACGCCTGGGCCGCACTGCTGGCCGGCCCAGCACGCCACCGATGGTGTGCCCGCGACATCAACCAACTCATCACCGACTGGGCCGGCATCCACGGCTGGATCCCCGACACCCCTCATACCGCGATCGGACTACTCGGGGCGATGCTCAAATGGCACGGCGACCTCGAGGTTCGCCCAGCAGCCCTCGACATGGCACGCGAGGCCGCCGAGCTCGCCGCCGCCCGAGCCCGGGTCAGTGAACAACTCGCCGCCCGCGAGCAGAGCGCCGCCGCCCGCGCTGCGGCCCGGGCCGCGCTGGCCGGCCCAGGTAGAGCTGCCGCCCGTCTGGCGGCCTCCGAGGCGCACGCCCGCAGCCTCGCGCGCCGCACCGACGCCGCCGCCCACGACGCCGCGGCCCACGACGCCGCGGTCCGCGAAGCCCGAGGCCTGGACCCCATCTGACGGCGCGAGCCGGAGTGTCGTATATACGGTATATACACCGTAATGTTCCATTAGCTAACGTAACGTACCCATACGTTTCTCTACATTGTGTTAGTTGATACAGCGGTATGCTAGCTAGTGCAGCGGTACTGCATGTAGCGTTAACTACTGGAATATGACGATATGCAACGGTAGTTATAGGATCGTTAGCGAACGCTAGTGCCGATATCGGTGCAAGGGTCCTACGCTCCGATGAACGGCTGTTGCATCCCCTCGCCAGCCCCCCGCGTTCGGCCGGGGTGGGGGGAGAGGGTGACAAAGAAAGGGCACGCATGGCCATTACCGCGTTCGCCAACCTTAAGGGTGGTGTCGGGAAGTCATTGATTTCGATGGGCTGCGCGCACGCCGCCGCGGCCGACGGCAAACGGGTTCTGCTCATCGACGCCGACCCGCAGGGAAACACGTCGATTCAAATGACCAATGGCGAGATATCCCCGGACACCCCGGCGCGGGCGTCGCTGGCCGACGTTCTCGACCGCCAGAGCGGGGTCGCCATCGACGATGCGATCACCCCCTCACGCCGGGACGGAATCGACCTCCTCCCGTGCGGCTTCGATGCGCTGCAAGTCGTCCAGAACGCCCTGTTCGGAAAGCCCGGCGCGGAGAACTCGTTGAGCCGGGTTCTGCGCCCGATCGCCGATCGTTGGGATGCCGTCTTCATTGACACCCGGCCGGCCACCGACCTGCTCACCATCAATGCCCTGATGGCGGCGGACAACATGGTGATGATCCTCGAACCGGAGATCGGCGCCGTCCGAGGCGGTCACCAAACCCAGCGGGCGATCGACGAATTGGAGAAGTACCTGGACAAGGGTCTGGTGACGGCCGGTGTCGTGATCAATCGCGTGGACATTCGCCGAAACGACCACCTGGAGATGCTCGCCCAGATCAGGAGAATGACCGAGGAGGAAGAGGTCACCATACTGGGCGAACCGATTCCGCTGATGGCGGACCTGTCGCGGCTGTCCGCGGTCGGAATGGGGCTTGACGAGCATCCGAAGAAGACCGCCCGCAGCCGCAACATCGCCGAGGTGTTTCACAACATCGTCAAAGGAATTGAGGCTGCCGCATGAGCGCAATACCCGCACCGGCGATGCCGCCAAAGCGACCCAGCTCTTCGATTCAACAGGTCGTCACTGAAGCCCGCCATGACGCTGAGGCTGGTGCGGCCTCGGCTCCAGCCGAGCAGGGCGCCGGCAAAGCCACCGAGAGCACCGAACCCCCGAGTGCTGCACCGGCGCAACGGGAGTCAATCACCAAACCGGCGGCCGCCGCCCCTTCCTCCGCTGTCTCCAAGAGCGGCCGGAGCGGAACCAAGCGCGAGCAGCCGGCAACGGAGATGGCCAAGGTGGCGCGGATACAAAAGCCCATCCTGCTCAAACTCGACGAAAACCTGAAGGAGCGGATGGTCAACACCATGGAGTGGACCAGCCCACGCACGGGCATACGCAACCAACAGGTGTTCATCCGCCGCGCGATCGCAGATCTCTGCGAGCGCTTGGAGAAGGAACACAACTCGGGACAGCCGTTCCCGGTGATCGTTGACGCCCTTGAGGCCTAAACCCTCTGCGTATATACACACTTATGCCTACTAACGCGCCATAAGTAAATATAGCCCTGGCAGGCGGATGCGCAGCGGTGCGCGGCGCGCGGGGTGTGCGCTTCTGTGTATCGTTGTGCAATTCCGGTCTAAGATTGGGCACAGACGGGGACGTTGTTCGATTGCCAGTGTTGGGAGGCGACACCATCACCGAGACGCCGCGTGCTGTGTCCAGCATCGCCTATCTCAACGAAGAGCACGACGGCGAGCCGAACGTGGCTCTACTAGCCAAACACGTGCAGGCCAGGCTGGCTGATCTGCGGATGAGCACCCTGGCCGCGTCCAAGCTGGGCATCGTGAGCCGCTCGACGCTGCACAGCCTCAACAAGCCTGGCAGCCGGGTGCCCAGCTTCGTCACGCTGGCGAAGTTCGACGAGCTGCTCAGTTGGGTGCCGGGCTCGGCGCACGCGGTCCTCTACGGCAAAGAGCCGGTGACACGGGAGTACGCGGCGGCCAATCCCGAGACCGCGTTGGACGAGGGCGCCCTGGACTCGATCTATTTCGAGATGGCCAAGGACGACCAGTCGGCCTACCACTACGACGAGCTGAAACGGTTGGTGGGGGAGCGGCTGGCCGAGTTGGGGATCAGCAAGCAGCGGTTCGCCCAGATCGGCGGCCCGGGCCGATCGACCATGGCAACTCTAGGCAGCCGCGGGTACGCGCCCAGCGCCGAAACCCTGCACCGCATCGACACTTTCGCCAACTGGGAACCTGGCTCGTCATTGCAGGTGTTGCGCGGCGGCAAGCCGACACCGCGCGGCAACCTGGTGTCGCCGCATCGGGCGGTGGTGCCGCTCAACGCGGCGTTCGACCTGCTGATGCAGACCAAGGCCCGCCTGCAGCGCCAGGATCAAGCGATCGAGCAAGTGCTCTCCGATGTGGAGCGGGTGATGAGCCAGATCTCGGTCGTGATCAGCGATCTGGAAGACCCGCGGCTCTACCCGCCACGGTCTGCCGAGGAGCACCCGTGAGCGTCGGTGTCGGTTCTGAGCATCTGCTCTGGAACGGGAAGTCGACGCCGAGGATCAGCAGCGGGAGCAGGAAGGGGCGGGAAGCGATGGGATGGATGCACGCGCCGGTCTCGGAGGTCTACCGCACGTGGTTGGCGCTCCCGACTGAGTGGACCCCCGAACAGCGCGAGACGTTCATCGCGTTGTGGGCGGACCGTTTGGAGGACGAGGCCGGCGACCTGGCGATGGACATCCGCGAGGAGTCGCTCCGGGCCTGGCAGGCCGAACACGGCCGGCAGCCAGACTTCGAGACCAGCGTGCGCCTTAGCGCGACCGCGATGGAGACCGCCCGTGAGGCGGTGGTCCGCGAACGCCTGTACGACAGAATCCCGCTGGACGAGGACGGCGACGCGATCCCGCCCGAGCCGGTCAGCGGCGTGCCGTGGGAGAAACGCTGGATGGACTACCGCTACCGCGTCGCGGAGGTCACCGACGCCATCAACGAACACGCCCGCCAGGTCTGGCCCGACAACAGCACGATGTTCCAGGTGATGGGCGGGCTGCTGCTCGCGGCGCGGTTGGAGGAAGGCCGCCCGGTGCCCAGGACCCGCCGCGATCAACTGGCCCAGGACTTAGTCCGCGACATCAACGAGTTCCTATGCCGAATGAATTACCCCCCCGAGTAGCCCGCCGCCGCACCAAAGCGGCGCTCCCCGCGGAGGATCAGCTGTCGTTGTTCGCCGACGACGACACCTTCGACCAGCCGATGGACCCGCGGATCGTCGATCCCGGCGGCCGCCCACTGCCCCCGGTCCGACACACCGCCCCCGGCCCGGCGCAGGCGCCGGCGGGGGAGGAGGCCACGCCCACAGCGCCGCCAGCGTTGTCGGTGGTCACCACGCCCGACATCAGCGACCCGGCCACGCCCCAACCGGCAGCGCAGAGCACCCCCGAACCCCGGCCTGCACTGACGGTGGTCGACGGTGACGCGGCGGTGGTCGAGCTGCCGCCGCCCGCCACTGATTTCGTTCTTGACACCACGGTGCGTGTTCCCTCGGGGGCCACCGCCCGTGTCGAGGCCAACATCGCGGTGATTGACCTGCTGCGCCGCCTGGACACCGAGGCCCGCCCCGCCACTCTCGCCGAGCAGGAGGTGTTGGCGCGATGGTCGGGGTGGGGGGCGGTGCCCGATCTGTTCGACGTGCGCCGCGACACGTTCTCCTCGCAGCGCGAGTATCTCAAAACCGTGCTCACCGCGACCCAGTACCGGGCCGCCGAGGCGAGCATCCTCAACGCCCACTACACCGACCCGGCCATCGCCGCGGCGATGTGGAAGGCCGTGCAGGAGGCCGGGTTCACCGGTGGGCGGGTACTCGAGCCCGGCTGCGGGGCAGGCACGTTCATCGGTTTGGCGCCCGCGAACGCCCAGATGGTCGGGGTGGAGAACGATCCGATCACCGCCGCGGTGGCCGCGCACCTGTATCCCTCCGCGCAGGTGCGGTTGGAGGGTTTCGAATCCACCCGCGTGCCCAACGACAGCTTCGCCGCCACCATCGGCAACGTGCCCTTCGGGAAGTTCGCGGTGTCCGACCCCGCACACAATCCGGGCGGGTTTTCCATCCACAACGCTTTCCTGCTCAAGTCGGTGAACTTGACCGCTCCGGGTGGCTACGTTGTCGCACTGACCAGCCATTTCACGATGGACGGGACCACTCCGCGGGCACGCCAGGCCATCGCCGCCCGCGCGGAGCTTCTCGGGGCGGTCCGCCTGCCCAACAACGCCTTTCAACGTGTCGCCGGGACCAGCGTCGTCACCGACGTGCTGGTGCTGCGCCGCCGCGAACCGGGCGAGGAGATCGACCCCGCCACCCTGGAATGGGTCCAGACCGCCGAGATGCCGGTGCCCTCCGCTGAGGGCATGGTCGACCTCGCGATCAACAGCTACTACCACCGCAATCCCGACCACATCATCGGCGTCGTCCGCGCCGGCCACGGCCCCTACGGCAACGACAGCCTCACCGTCACCAGCGACAACACCGATGTCGCCGCGGCACTTTCGCAGCGACTCTCGACGATCATCAGCGACGCCCGAGCGCGGGGCAAAGCGCTGACCGCCACCCCGGAAACCCTGGTCGACGTCACCGAAATATCTTTCGACGCCGGGCTGCTGACCCGATCCACCGACGGTGAAATCCCGCTCTACTCACTGCGTTTCGATCCCGACAGCCAGTCGTTGCAGGCGTGGCAGGGCAACGGCTGGGAACCGGTCACCATTTTCAAGACCCGGATGGCCGAGACGCTGGAATTGCTCGCGCTGCGTGATGCCGCCGAAGCGGTCACCCGCTCGCAGCGCACCGCTACTCCCGGTCCGCAACGCGAGCAGCTCCGCGCCCACCTCAACCGCCTCTACGACACCTACGTCGCCAAGCACGGCCCGATCAATCGGTTCAAGATGACCGAGCCCAAACCGCGCACCCAGGCCGAACATGACGCCGCGGTCGCCGCCGCCACACTGGCCTGGCGCACCAAGAACAACGCCGACGACTCCGACATCCCGGCCGATCTGGCCGCCGAGTGGGATGCCGCGGCGTGGGAGCCCGCCGCCCCGCAAAAACGCCAGCCGCACATCGTGAAGGCCTTGCGGGCAGATCCCGGCTGGGGCACCCTGCAATCCCTGGAGGGGGTCGATCAGGAGACCGGTCTGCCCACCAAGGCGCCGATTTTCTCGGTGGATCTGCTCGCCGATCCGGTCACCATCACCTGGGCCGAGAACATCCACGACGCGCTCGCGGTGTGCCTGGACCAGCATCAGCGTGTCGATGTCGCCCACATCGCCGCCCTGCTCGCAGACACCGAGGACTCCGTGCGCGAACAGTTGCGCGGCCTGGTCTACCCGTCGCTGAGCGACCCCGACCAACTCATCCCGGCGGTCACCGCCCTGTCGGGCAACGTCCGACGCAAATTGGCCCAAGCCCGCGCCGCGGCCGACACCAACCCGATCTACGCCGACTACGTCCACGCGTTGCGGCAGGTCATGCCGGCCGACAAAATGGCCAGCCAGATCAACGCCCGCCTGGGTGCGCCGTGGATCAGACCCGACATCGTTGAACAGTTCGCCCGCGAAGTGCTGGAGGCGCGGCGGATCACCATCGCCCACCACAACGGCAAATGGGCGGTGGACTGCCCCGCCTGGACGCGCAACACCGTCGCGATGACCGAGACGTGGGGGACCGGGCACCGCGACGCGATCGACCTGCTCGAGGGCGCCCTGAACTCTCAGACGATCGTGGTCAACCGGCCGCCCGCCGACGTCGAACTGCGCGGCGGACCGACCATCGACCGCGCCGCCACCGTCGCCGCCCAAGCCAAGTGCGGCAAGCTGATGGACCGGTTCAGCACATGGGTGTGGGAGGACGAGTCCCGCAGCGAGGAACTGGTCACCGAGTTCAACACCCGCTTCAACAGCCTCCGCGCCCCCATCCACGACGGGTCGCACCTGTCACTGCCGGGCCTGTCGACGCGGTTCACCCCGCACTACTACCAGCGCAACGCCGTGGCCCGGATCATCGCCGAGCCGACCGTGCTGCTCGACCACGTGGTGGGCGCCGGGAAATCCGGCACCATGTTCATGGGAGCGATGGAGCTCAAACGCCTCGGCCTGGTCAAACAGCCCTGGATCGTGGTTCCCAACCACCTCATCGAACAGGTCGCCCGGGAAGCGAAATGGTGGTATCCGGCGTCGCGGCTCCTGATCGGCGCCACCGGGGCCGACGCCGAGGACCGCCGCCGGCTGGCCGCCCAGTCGGCCACCAGCGACTGGGACATGGTGATCATCCCGCAGTCGGTATTCGAGCGCATCAACGTCCACCCCGACATCCGGGCCGACTACGAGAACCGTGAACTCAGCGCCCTGGAAGAACAGCTGCGCACCGCGCAGAATCCGCTCACGAAAAAGATGATCGAGGCTGCGCTCAAACGCCAGCGCACCAAGCTGGAGAAACTTCAGAAAGCCGCGGCGAAAGACACCGGGGTGACCTTCGAGCAGACCGGGTGTGACTACCTGTTCGTCGATGAGGCCCACCACTACAAGAACAAGACCCGGCTCTCCCAGATCCGCGAACTCGCCTGCCCGTCAGGGTCGGCCAAGGCCACCGACCTCGACCTCAAACTGATGGTGCTGCGCGGGCGCCGCCGCGATGAAGCCATCGCCGCCGGCACACCCCCGGCAGAGGTGGTCGAGCGGGTGGCCACGTTCGCCACCGGAACCCCCGTCGCCAACAGTCTCGGCGAGTTGTATGTCATGCAGTCCTACCTGCGGCCGGACCTGCTCGCCGACAGCGGCACCGCCGACATCAACGACTGGGGCAACACCTTCACCGCCACGGTCAACACCGTGGAAGCCAACGCCACCGGGACCGGACTGCACCCGGTGACCCGGGTGGGCAAGTTCACCAACCTGCAAGAACTGCTCGCGCTGTCCTCGGCGTTCACCGATGTCGTCACCCGCACCCAGGTCGCCAGCGGCAGAACAGGACTCACCCTGCCCGAACTGGTCGGCGGGCGCCGCAAGATCGTCACGATCACCCCCAGCCAGGAGGTCAAGGACTTCATCACCGACCTGGCCCACCGCGCCCAGAACATCGACCCCCGCCGCATGGACCTCGACAACATCCTCAAAATCAGCAACGACGGCCGCAACGTGTCGCTGGACCCGCGGCTGGCGAACCTGGCCAAACCCGAAACCTCCCGCGCGAAAACGGTGGCCGACGAAATCATGCGGATACACCACCAGACCGCCGACAACGTCTACCTATCCCCGGACACCAAAGCCCCCATGGAACGCACCGGCGGGCTGCAAATCGTGTTCTGCGACCGGGGAACTCCCAAGCAGGGCCAATCCTTTTCGATGTATTCCGCGATCCGCGACGAGCTAGTCGAGCAGGGCATGGACCCCGCCGCGATCCGATTCATCCACGACGCCCGCACCGCCGAGGACCGCTTGCGGCTGTTCGATGAATGCAACCGCGGCGCGGTGTCGGTACTGATCGGCTCGACAGAGAAAATGGGCACCGGCACCAACGTGCAAACCCGCGCCGTGGCGCTGCACCACGTCGATGTCCCATGGCGGCCCGCCGATCTCGAGCAACGCGAGGGGCGGGTGATCCGGCAGGGCAACCAGAACGCCGCCGTGGAAATCCTCAACTATGTGACCGAGGGGAGCTTCGACACGTTCATGTGGCAGAAGGTCGAAGCCAAAGCCATGTTCATCGAACAGATCAAACGCAACGAGATCGACGCCACCGAGGTCGACGACATCGGCGGGGAGTTCACTGCCAGTGCCGCCGAAACCAAAGCCGCCTCCACCGGGGACCCCCGCTACATCCAGCAGGTGAAACTCACCGACGAAGTCGCCCGCCTCGACGCCCTGGAGCGCTCCCACTTCGACGCGATCGCCCGCCGCGAGCGCCTCATCAAGGACACCACCCGCCACATCGCCCGGGGGCAGGCCGATATCGACCAGCTGGCACCCATGGTCGAACAAATCGCCGCACGCTCCACCGGATCCCTGGCCGTGACAATCGGCGACCAGCACTTCACCGAGCGCAAAGACGCCGCCCTGCCGTTCGCGAACGCCTGCCGGCGAGCCTGGGAGCAGCTGCGCGACCGCCCACACTGGGAAACCCGCCCCGTCGCCACCATCCACGGCCTGCAGCTGCTCGCCCGCCGTGAAAACGTGGCCGGCACCGTGAACCTGTCGTTCGACACCCCCTCGACGGAGATCGCGGTCTCCACCGCCGATCTGCTCGCGGCCTGCCAGCCCACCCTCGGCGGCGCCGACGCCAAAGCCCGGGGGCTGCTGCAGCGCGTCGAGAACATCTACAAAGATATCCCCGCGCACCTCGATCGGCTGACCGCCCACCAGGCGGTGATCACCGACGAACTCGCCGACCTCACCAGCAGCGCTGCCGAAGGGTTCGAACACCGCGACGAACTCAGCGAAAAACGCGCCCTGCTCGACGAACTCACCGCCGTGCTGCGTCTGGAATCAGAGAGCGCCGCCGCCAAAGCCGCCGCCGCCGAAGTCGCCGAGCGGATGCGCGTCGCCGGCCGACAGCCCGGCTGGTCCCTGGACCTCAACCCCACCCCTGCGCTGTGCGAGGAGGCCGGCTACGACTCACCCGATGCCTACCGCTACGCCTACAACCTCAAAACACGCCACCGCGCCAAGGCCTACCGCGACGAATGCCGCGACCGCGACGCAAACCGCGACCACGACCGCGGTGAGGGGCGCGGCGGCCTCGCGCTCTAAACCATGACCGCCCCCCGCACCGCCCCTCACGACCCGTGGTGGGACTACGCGCACGGCTGCGCCACAGCCCTTACCCAGGGCCGCGAACCGCCCGCCCATCCCGTGCACGGACTGATCCTCGAGCCCGGCGAACGGGTCCGCGCCCACGCGCCCGCCGTGTACAGCCGCCTCCAACGCGGACCCGCAGCCGACCGCGGCGCCCGGGCGCCCATCATGGCCTACAACCCCACACTGATGCTGGGAACGATGGCCGTCCAAGCCCTCGCCGAACGGCGCCGCAACCGCCACGACGCCCAACAGGCGCAACCAGAATGGCGGATGACCCGCCCCGCCTCCGTCATCACCACCACCGAGCGCATCATGTGCAACCGCCCCGACGGGGGCTGGCTGTCGTTCTGGTACCAAGACCTCACCGAACACCACATCGACCTGCCCCGGCGAACCCTCGTCCTGGCCTTCCACCACCAGCAGTGCGCCCCCGTGCGCCTCGAAGGCCCCGCCACACCCGCCATCGCCCTCTGGTCGGCGGTCCAGGTCTACGGCGACGCCTGGAAAACCGACCCCCGACTCACCGCGCTCCTCACACCACGCGCCAACCAACAACAACGTCAACAAGAACCTGCTGGTCGCGCCAGCCTCAGCCCTGAGGCCTACCAATGGGCCCAACGGAACGCCGCCGCCCACCGCGCCCGCACCGAACAACAGCGCACACAGACCACCAGCGGCCGGGAACTCTGACCGTGAACGCGATGACGCGGCCGACCGTACAGACGGGCCGTGGGCACCAGCCCGCAGCCCCGACCCGACCCGCGAACAGTCATCCCTTGAGTCCCCGAGCGGGACGTGCGGAGGCCATCAGCGCAAAGGATCGCAAACCGGCAAGCAACGAGCGGCCCTTGAACGTCGTCGCTCCGAACACAGCAACTATGGTGCGAAAAGTTCGCGCGCGAAGGGGGCAATCGGTGAGCGACCGTGGGGGAGGGTCCGTCATGGCGTTCCACCGCGCGTCGAACGGATCGCGGTCGCTGTCCACGACGCAGGGGTGCTGGAGTGATGCTGTCCTAGCGCCGCAGAGAACTCGTTGTGCAGCACAATCTGAGGGGGATCTGGGTTGAGCAAGCTGGGCACGTTCGTCTGGGGCATCGCCGACCAGCTGCGCGGGGTCTACAAGCCCCACCAGTACGGCGGGGTCATTCTGCCGTTCACCATCCTGCGCCGCCTGGACTGCGTGCTGGCCCCAACGCGCGAGCAGGTGCGGGCGCTTGCAGCCCAGTACAGCGACGGCGCTCTGGACGTGCAGGTGAAGCGCAAGACCGGGCTGGGCTTCTACAACACCAGCGCCTTCGACTTCGCCCGACTGCTCGAAGACCCCGAGGGGCTGCGCGCCAACCTCATGGACTACATCAACGGGTTTTCGGGCAACATCGACGTCTTCGAACGGTTCAAGTTCGAGAACGAGCTGGCCACTCTTGATGAGAAGAACCGCCTCTACCAGATCACCCAGAGCTTCGCCGAGGTCGACCTACACCCCGACACCGTGCCCAACGCCGAAATGGGCGACCTGTTCGAGTTCCTGATCTTCAAGTTCGCCGAAGCCTCCAACGAGGACGCCGGCGAGCACTACACCCCGCGCGACGCGATCCGGCTGATGGTCGACCTGCTCTTCGCCGAGGACAACGCCGCCCTACTCGAACCCGGTGCCGTGCGTTCCACCTACGACCCCACCGCCGGAACCGGCGGGCTGCTGTCGGTGGCCGAGGAACGCATCCTGGAACGAAACCCCCAAGCACGGCTGCGGCTGTACGGCCAGGAAATCAACGACCAGTCCTACGCCATCTGCAAATCCGACATGCTGGTCAAGGGCCAGGACCCCGGCAACATCCGGGTCGGCGACACCCTCACCGACGACCAGTTCTGGGACCGGACCTTCGACTACTGCACCTCGAATCCGCCGTTTGGCTACTCGTGGCTGGGCGCGCGGGAGGCGGTTGAGAAGGAGGCATTGATCCCGGGATCCCGTTTCTCCCATGGACTTCCGGGAGTCGGCGACGGCGCCATGTTGTTCCTGTGCCACCTGGTCCACAAGATGCGTCCCGCGCACGAGGGCGGCGGACGGGCCGGCATCGTCCTCAACGGTTCACCGCTGTTCACCGGCGCAGCGGAGTCTGGGCCGTCACGAATCCGGCAGTGGCTGCTGGAATCCGATCTGGTGGAAGCGATCATCGCGCTTCCGACCAACATGTTCTTCAACACCGGTATCGCGACGTACATCTGGATCCTCGACAACACCAAGCGCCTGGAGCGGCGAGGAAAGATCCAACTCATCGACGCGTCCTCGTTCTGGACGAAGCTTCGCAAGAACCTTGGGGCGAAGGGGCGGGAGGTCGACGCTGCCTCCCGGGACCGCATCTTGGCGATCTACGACGACTTCGGGGACGCCGACCCTGAGTTCTCGAAGGTGTTCACCGCCAACGACTTCGGCTACTGGACCATCACCGTGGAGCGGCCGCTACTTGACGACGCCGGCAACCCAGTGGTCGACCGCAAAGGGTTGCCGAAGCCGGACACCAAGCGCCGCGACACAGAGAACGTACCCTTCACTTACAACGGCAACACCTCTGGCGACGCCGGGCGCGAGGCGACCATCAAGGCATACCTCGCTGCCGAGGTGCTGCCGCACGTCCCCGACGCATGGGTGGATGGGAAGAAAACGAAAGTTGGCTACGAGATCCCCTTCACCCGCCACTTCTACAAATATGTCCCACCCCGACCGCTGGCCGAGATCGACGCCGACTTAGAGAAGCAGGTCGCCAAGATCATGGAACTGCTGCGGGAGGTGGAGAAGTGACGTGGCGCGAGCGCCGCGTCGCGGATTTGGCGGAACTGGTGAACGGCCATCCCTTCGAATCGGCCGACTTCGCCGATGAAGGTGCGGTACCGCTCGTTCGCATTCGCGACATCCTGAGCAAGCCTTTTCAGACGTTCGTGTCGAGGGAGGTCGTTCCCGAGGCAGCTGTCGTCCGCGACGGCGATGTGGTGGTCGGAATGGATGGTGATTTCAACCTCGTCTACTGGACTCGCGGCCCGGCCGCCCTCAACCAGCGTTTGTGCCTGCTCCGTTCAAACGGACAGGCAGATACCCGGTTCCTGGCTTATGCACTGCCCTCACATCTGAAAGTCATCAACGACCTCACTTACTCAACGACCGTCAAACACCTTGCTTCGGGGCAAGTGCGTGGTATCAAAATGCTCGCCCCGGATGTCTCCGAGCAGCGCGCCATCGCCGACTACCTCGACCGTGAAACGGCCCGGATCGACGCGCTCATCGAAGAGCAGCAACGGCTGATCAAAATGCTCGAGCTTCGAAAGCGCGCTGTGCTCGATGAGGTGACAACAGCTGCCGAAGGTGAACGGATCCGCCTCAAGTACCTTTTCGCACCCTCGTCTGACTCGAACCATCCGGAAGAACAGGTTCTTTCAGTTTATCGAGACTTCGGTGTCATCCAAAAGTCGTCTCGTAGCGACAACTTCAATCGCACACCAGAGAACGTCGAGCGGTATCTGCTGGTTCAGCCTGGCGACGTGGTGATTAACCGCATGAAGGCTTGGCAGGGGTCCTTGGGCGTCTCCGATCACCGAGGAATTGTCAGTGGTGACTATGAGGTGATCAGGCCCACTAACAGTCGCCTCCGTCCGAAGTTCGCACACCTTTACCTCCGCAGCCCAAGACTGATCGCTGAGTATGCCCTGAGATCGAAAGGTATTCGGCCATCGCAGTGGCGTCTGTATTGGGACGAGATGGGGAACATTGAGATTCCTGTGCCCTCGCCCGAGAACCAAGACAGCATCGTGGAACGTGCTGAGAAACAGATCGCGCACATAGACAGCCTTATCGCCGAAACGGAGCGGTTCATCGAGTTGGCGCGGGAGCGCCGTTCTGCGCTGATTACCGCGGCGGTCACTGGGCAGATCGACGTGCGGGCGGCGGCCTGAAACATGGACCTGCACAAGGAGATCTCGTTCGAGAAGAACCTCGCCGAGTACCTGGCCGCCCACGGTTGGCTGTACTCGCCGAACGATGCCGGCTACGACCGCGAACGCGCCCTGTTCCCCGAGGACGTGTTGGGTTGGCTGGCCGACACGCAGCCCGAGCAGCTCGCCAAGGTGGTCAAGCCCGGTGGTGACGTCACCAAGCAGCAGGCGCAGCTGCTGGACCGGATAGTGAAGGTCCTCGACACCCCGCTGGACAACGGCGGCGGCACCCTGCAGATACTGCGCAAAGGCTTCTCGCACCTATCGGGGAAGTTCCAGATGTGCGTGTTCAAACCGGAATCAACCCTCAACGAGAAGCGCACCGCCGACTACGCCGCAGTGCGGGTGCGGGTGATGCGGCAGGTGCACTTCTCCACCGCCCACCAGCAGTCGGTCGATCTCGTCCTGTTCGTCAACGGTCTACCGGTGGCCACGATCGAGCTCAAGACTGAGCTCACCCAGACCGTCGCCGATGCGATCACCCAGTACAAGACCTCCCGGCTACCCAAAAATCCCGCCACCGGGGCGGTCCAGCCGCTGTTCGTCTCCGGTGCACGGGCTTTGGTGCACTTCGCGGTTTCCGAGGAGCAGGTGTGGATGACCACCAAGCTCGCCGGGGACGCCACCCACTTCCTGCCGTTCAACCGCGGCGCCGACGACGGCGCCGCGGGAAACCCGCTCAACCCGCTCGGCCCGCGCACCGCCTATCTATGGGAGCGGGTGCTGCAGCGCGACGCTTGGCTGAACATTCTGGGCCGGCTGATGTACGTCAAGCACGAGACCAGCACCGACCCGATCAGCGGCAAGACCACCCGGTCCTCCACCCTGCGGTTCCCGCGGTTCCATCAGTGGGAGGCGGTCACCGAACTCACCGCCGCCGTCACCGCCGAGGGGGTCGGCAAGCGTTATCTGATCCAGCACTCGGCGGGATCGGGCAAGACCGACTCCATCGCCTGGACTGCGCACCGGATGGCGCGGCTGCAGGTCGACAACACCAAGGTGTTCGACTCGGTGATCGTGGTCACCGACCGCAACGTCCTCGACGCCCAGCTTCGCGACGCCATCAAACAGATCGACAACGACGCCGGCATCGTCGTCGCCATCGACCGGGCCGAGGTGGCCAAGTCCGGGGACATCAAGTCCAAGTCGGGGCTGCTGGCCAAGGCGCTGCTCGACGGCAAGCTGATCATCGTCGTCACCATCCAGACCTTCCCCTTTGCCATGGCCGAGATCCGGAAGAACAAGGGGCTCAAAGGGAAACGGTTCGCGGTCATCGCCGACGAGGCGCACTCCTCGCAGTCCGGGGAGGTCGCTGCCAAACTCAAAGCGGTCCTCACCGCCGAAGAAGTCAAGGAGATCGAGGAGGAGGGCGGCGAGATCAACATCGAGGCCCTGCTCGCCGCCGAAGCCACCGAACGCGCCGAGTCCGACGCCATCTCCTACTTCGCGTTCACCGCCACCCCGAAAGCCAAGACCCTGGAGTTGTTCGGCCGCCCCCCGGCGCCGGGGGAGAAGCCGGCGCCGTTCCACGTCTACTCGATGCGCCAGGCCATCGAGGAGGGATACATCCTCGACGTGCTCACCGGCTACCACTCGTTCAAGTTGGCCTTCCAAGTCGGCAAGAACGCAGCCGGCGTCGGTGGCGGTGGTGGGGTCGAGGAGGTGGATCAGGCTAAGGCCACCAAGGAGGTGATGCGCTGGGTCAAGCTCAACCCACAAACCATCGCCCAGAAGGCGGCGATCATCGTCGAGCACTTCCACGACAACATCGCCGGTCTGCTCGACGGGCACGCCAAGGCGATGGTCGTCACCGAACTCCGCAAGTCGGCGGTGCGCTACAAACTGGCCATCGACAAGTACATCGCCACGAAGGGCTACGGATACGGCACTTTGGTGGCGTTCTCCGGCACCGTCACCGACCCCGAGTCCGGCCCGGAGGACTTCACCGAGGCCAGCATGAACCCCGGGGTGCACGATCTGCGCACCGCCTTCCGCGGTGATGAGTACAAGATCATGATCGTCGCCAACAAGTTCCAGACCGGGTTCGACCAGCCCCTGCTGTGCGCGATGTACGTCGACCGGGTGCTCACCGGGGTCACCGCCGTGCAGACCCTGTCGCGGCTCAACCGCACCTACCGCACTCCGGCCGGGACGGTGAAGACCGCGGCGATGACCCAAGTCGTGGACTTCGTCAACGACCCCGAAACGATCCGCGAGGCGTTCGAGCCCTATTACACCGATGCGTTCCTGGAGACCGAGACCGACCCCAACCTGGTGCACGACCTGTCGGTCAAGCTCGACACCTTCGGCATCTACACCCAGGCCGAGATCGACCAGTGCGCGGAAGCGTTCGTGCGGGCCGGCAGCGACAGCGCCCTGCGCGACAAAATGTTCGCCGCCATCGACCCCGCCAAGAAGATATTCGCCGGTCGCTACCAGGCGGCGCTGCTGGCCAACGACGGCAAAGGCGACAAGGCCGCGCTCGCCGAGCTCGACATGTTTCGCAAGGACGTCGGCACCTTCGTGCGGCTCTACGACTTCATGTCCCAGATCGTCAACTACGGCGACCCGGAGCTGGAGAAGAAGCAGATCTTCCTGCGCAACCTCAACCGATACATCCAGCCCGACACCTACACCGCCCCCATCGACCTCTCCGAGGTGGTGCTGCGCAACGTCAAACAGATCGACCGCGGCAAGACCGACATCGGCCTCGGTGTGCGCGTCGGTTTGCACGGGGTGACCGCCGCCGGCTCCGGGGAGAAGCGCGACCCGACGATGGTCGCCTTTCAGCAGGTGCTGGACCGGCTCAACGACCTGTTCGGCTCCGAAGACTTCACCGAGGGACAGAAGGTGTCGTTCCTGCAGGCGCTGCTGCGCACCCTGCTCGACGACCCCGACCTCGTGCAGCAGGCAAAGGTCAACACCGCCACCCAGTTCATCGAGTCTCCCGATTTCGACCACGCGGTCACCGGCGCCGTCGCCGACAACCAAGACGCGCATCACAAAATGAGCGAATACTTCTTCACCAACGCCCCGGGGCGAGCAAGTCTCGTCGCCGACATCGCCAAGTGGTTCCGCGCGAGCGTGGTGGCGGCGAAGACCGCGGCCGGGTGAGGACAGCCTCACGATGGCGAACGACGACCGGCAGGGCTGGTGGCGGCGACGCGCTGGCGACGGCAGCCGAAGGCGATCATGTCTGGACGATCAGATGCCCGTGTTGTTGATCGAGTCGTTGCGGGCGATCGGGCTATCGGGCGGCGTGCGGGATGCAGGATCGCCCGCAGGCTTCGCCGGCCTTCCTGCGGTGATAAGCGTGCGCGAGACCTCGCTGCCGAGCACCACGTGAAGTTCCATGCGCCGGCAGCGGGGGGAGTAGGCACGGAGATGTCAGTCTCCGCGCAGCCGCCAACGGCGCTAAAGGCCCCGACGGGCCGAACCGCCAGCCGCCGCCGGCACCCGCTAGCCGACGTATACCAAAGCGCTTTCGCCGCCCGTGCACGTGACCAAGCGTCCGGAGGGTCGGCACGTGATGTTGTAGGTTTGCTGCGTTACTGGGCTTAATACTTTGATCTCTTGAAACGATCCAGGATTGCCCATGTCGGCGTATGAAATGCGGACTTCTTCGGCAAACGGACACGATGTTTGATCGTTTCCGACCGCAGAATGAGTGTAGGCGCCGGTCCTGCCGTATTTGGGCGGACAAGGCTTGGCGCTCGGAGGAAACACTACGGCCGGTCGCGGGTCTGCCTGGGCAGACGGAGCCGGCGTTGGAGACGCTGGAGCAGCAGGGGCTTTGTTCGGGCTAGATATAGCCAGCCCCGGATCGCAGGTTTGCCCGGTAAATGCCCGAATGGGGTCCACGACAGCCGGTCCCTGCGCATAGACGTTTACTAAAACCACCGGCGTGAAAGGCGAATCATTGAGAAGTTCGTCCTGCCCAGCAAGGTCTAGCACGATGTCGATATTGCGCCCGTCAACTGATGTGCTGACAAGGGGATCGCGACCGGTTTGCGGCAAATTCTCCGGAACAGCAGTCCATGGATACATTCCGTCTGGTGAGTGGATCAAGATTCCCCTGGTTTCCGAAGAAAACCACCCTGGCGTCGGATCAGCGATTGGGACTTCCTTCAGCCGAGGCGTTGTCAGGATTATCTCGTACAAAAAACTTCCAGGCGCATTCACGACTACGTCCCCTGCGGGTGGTAGCGAAATTGTCTGCGGGTCAGTTCGGGGCGGTGCCGCGAAAGTAAATGACAACATAAGTCGATCATCGCCGAGATGCTTGAGACCGACCCTCCCAACCTGGGCGGAGGGCGGCGGAGCCCCCAGCTCTGTCTGGTACGGCTCGTCAAGTGAGCAACCCAAAGCCGCTGGGAGCAGTGACCAGAGTTGCCTCGCGGATCGTTGATTGTTCCACCAAAGGACACCAGCGACGAGAATTACAGCGCCTATGACGCCTGCCGTGATAGCTGCCCACATTCGGCCCGGGGCCGGGGACTCCGGTGAAGACGCAAATGGGCGTGTGCTCGATGTCCAACGGCTGCCGTCCCAGTAACGCTCAACAGACGCGTCGGTGGGATCTGAATGCCACCCTGGGCTTGGCGAGCCCCCCGGCGGTTCACCTCGCATTTCCGGAGGCTAACTGAACTGCCTTCGGTTCTGGGGAAAATTGCCCGGACAAAGGAACCGCACGGTGCTCAGCCTATGTGGAGCCTTCGGGATCGCTCCGGATACCAATCGTGCTGAAACACGCAGTCCCCAATACTTTCACCCCGTTGAAAGCCGAACCACGTTGCAATGCGCCCGCGCCGGCAAATGGAGCGAAGTGCCCAACTCCCAACTGCGAGCAGGGCAAGCGGAGCTAGCCGGGGGTCGTGCTCGAGGCAATGGGACAGCTGGCCCGGCCACCCGCCCCTCCAGTGATTCTGTCGGCTCGCGCACCGGTGAAATGTCCGCGCCGCGTGCAAGGGTGGGCACATGCGCAGCGTGCTCGCCAGCCGTAACCAGGAGTTGTATTCGATCGCCGTCAGGGGTGTCGCCGACATCGCCGACAGGCTGGGTTCACGCCATGTCGAGGCGCTGAGCAGCTCAAGCGGTGCCTACCAATTCTGGGTCACTCCGTCGCTGCGGGGTGGACGGCGGTTGAATGCACCGGCCACCAAGATGCTGTTCGCGCTCACCCAGTTCCCGGCGCGGCAGACCCCCCTTCTGCGCGGCGACGTGGTCATCACCTCGCGAACGATCGCCGGTGACCCGGACGAACTCTCCGATGATCAGATCCGCGTGCTGGTCGAGTCGGTGCTGGGCATCGGCCGCCGTGCCCGGTGCACGATCGAGCGCCGGCTGCGTCGGGCCGCCCGAGACGACCAACGTGCGCGAGACCTCACCGCCGATCCGCACGCCTGGCAGCAGTACTTCCATGCCCCGGCGGGGGAGTAGCCCGAGCCGCGTCTGCACCAACGCCGCCGCCTTCGTTGGTGAGTTGTGCTCGCTGCCATGTCCCAACTCTGCCCATCGGGTGTCGCCGTTGATTCTGCGCCAGGATGATCCGGTCCCAGCGTGGGTCTCGGCCAGGAGCCCAGAGGGAAAACCGACATTTTGTTGACATCTCTACACTGAACTGTAGATTTGTCTACATTAGCGGGCCGAACCTGGTCGTCACCTCGGCCCCGCCGAGTCCCTTCATCGACCACCCCGTCAGGTAATCCACAGAAAGCATGGTGCCCTAATGACCATCACCGCTATCCTCACCGCGATTAACGTCCCGGCCCACCGGCCCGGCCCGAACACTCCCGCCACCACCATGGACACCATCGCGTTTTTCCGCGACGGCCAGCCACTGTCCGAGGCGGTGTGCCCGGTCGAGGCGATCACTGTCGAATCTTCCGAAAGCCCAGAGTCCTACGAGGCCGCACTCCTGGCCGCCGGCTGGGAGATCATCGGCGACGACCCCGGTTTTGGCAACGGCGGCTGGGTCGTCCGACAGATCGACAGCCCCCTTGATGGCCGCCAAGACGCCGACATCATCCGCGCGTGGCTCGGACCGGTCGAGCTGACCGCCGACGAGTTGGCCCGCCTGCTGCCGGTGTGGGACGCCGCCGAGGACGACGGCACCGAGACCCTCTCGGCCACGGTGCAATACCTGGTCGGTGACACCAGCCCCGAGGAGGCGGGCCAGCGGCTGCTCACCGCCACCCGGCAGCGCCAGGACGCGGTCGCGTTCGCCACCCAGGTCGCCCGGTTGGCCGCCGAGGACGGCGTGACCGAGGTGGAGCTGGCCCGACGGATCGGTGTGGACCGGGCCAACACACTGCGCCGGTGGCTCGGAAAGTGACTAACCAGCAAACAATGGAACCCCCGAAGGAACCCGACGTTGACGCCCATGTCGCCGAATTGCTGGCAGACCTCGCCTCAAACACCGGTGCTGGCCTCGCCGTGTGCGACGGGCTGATCGAGCACCTGACAGCGGAGCGAGACTCCAAACGTGCAGACGAACGATCATGAAACGGAGCACCACTGACTGGCGATGTCAGTCTCCGCGGAGCCGCTCGTAGAGCGGGTTGCGGGCCGCGGCGGCTCGGGTTTCCTGCCCGGCCCCCTCGACATACCGTTGCGAGGTGGCGATGGATGTGTGCCCTAAGAGCGCTTTCAGTTCGTAGACACTGACTTTCGCGTTGGCGAGGTCGGTGGCGAAGGTATGCCGCAGGCCGTGGACCAGGGCGCCGCGCTGGCGTTCAGAGTCCACTCCCGCCCGGCGAAACAGCCGCAAAACCCGGTACTGCACGGTGCTGCGCGTGATCCGGGCGCCGTCCTTGGCGCTGACGAATAGCGGAGCGTCAGCTGGCCAACTGCCCAGTCCCCCGGCGGGGGAGGACCCGCGCCGTCCGCTCGGAAACCGGGTACGCCGGCTGGCCAGGTAGACCTTAAGGTCTCTGATGAGTGGGGCTTCGATGGGCACGCGCCGGTCTTTCCGGCCTTTGCCGCGTACGTGAACCACCGCGCCGTCGCCGACGAGACGGATGTCACCGAAGTTAATCCCGACCAGTTCCTCCAAACGCAGCCCCGCCAGCAGCGCGGTCAGCAGCATCGCCCGGTCACGTTCAACCCAATCGTCCCGCCGGCGGCGTGGCATTGCCTGATCGGCATCCAGAGTGTCGAGCAGCGCGTCGATGACGTTGGGCGGCAGAGCTTTCGAGAGAGTTTCGTCGCTTCTGGGGCGGCCGACCGACCCCATCGGGTTGGCGGGAATCAACTCATCGTCGTAGAGATCAGTGCACAAGGTGTTCCAGGTCGACCAGCACCGCCGAACCGAGGCCGCCGCATGGCTGGGGGCGAACAGCGCGAACGCTGTCCGCAGGGCGTCGCGGTTGATGTCGGACAGGCGCAGCGCCGTTAGATCGGTTCCCCCCACGATGATCTCGGCGATCGCGTCGAAGTCGCGGCAATACGCGGCCAGGGTGTGCGCTGAACGTTTCTGGGTTCCGCGGTCGGCGAGGAAACTGTCGAACCACTCCGGGCGAGCCCGCTGCGTCGCGGTCATACCGATTTCAGGGTGGGCGAGCGATACGACACTTGGCATAGCCGGGTCGATGGGGCGGGCAGCCAGCGACCCCCGCGGGCGGTGGCAGGTGGCCTAACGTCGCCGACTATCCGGACTGCCGGGTCAATAAGGGACAACGCCAGCGGCAACACCATCCAGGCGGCCAGCCCCTTCAACTGCGTCCCGTCCGAGGCGCCCCGTAAGGACCGCACGTCGGCACCGATCGCCCCGGTGGCGGCGGCATCAGCATTGGCCGACATGTCGTTGATGGCCGCTCCCAGCGTGGGCCGATCCAGGTACACCGGGATCGGCAACAACCCCTCCCAGGTGCCGTCGGTGTCCACCACCAACCGCAGTTCGGGACGCCCCCTGTGCGTATCGAACTCCAGATGCACGAAGCTCCCCAGGAACCGGAAGGCACCACTGAGCTGGTCATACACCTGGGGCGGCAACTCCACGTAGCAACACCATTCGGGCAGACGAGTCCAGGTTTCCGCCGGCGGCAGCACCGCCTGCTGCCAGTGTGCCGCACCGCCGCCAGCGGAGTGCCACAACGCACCCGTCGAGTACCCGGCGACCTCCGGGTCGATCTGGTACACGCCGCGACCCAACCGCCACTGGGTCAGAGCCGCCACACGCCCGATGTCCGTGCCGAGTCGATCGCCTTGAACACTGCGGGATGTCAGGTAGGCCACCGTTCCCGCCATCGGCAACCAACACCAGTCAGGCCATTCCAGGCCCGGCTCTCCGCGGCGTTCCACCAGGCCGCCACTGACCGCCAACGCATCGGGGTAATACCTGCGAAACTCGGCCAGCAGTGCATCGACGCGCGCCACGCTAGCGAGGTCAGCAGTGCTCATCCGATTCCCAAATCCTCTCCGGGGTTGCGCGATGTCCCGAGCCGGAACTTTCTGAGAACGCCGAAACGGATAATTGGGGGCTCGCGGAGACCGGCCACCCCGGATCAACGTATCTGACATATTGCCTGTTATGCGTGAAACGGTAACCCGTGGTGGTCATAAAGTGCTGCTTTGCTGAAGGCGTGTCCGACGACGACGACCGATTTCGGCGTGCCGGGCCGCGACCATATGACAGTGCCCCGACGCTATTCCCGTTGTTGATCGGCGCACTGCGCCCGACGAGTTCACAAACAAAAGCAAGTCATAGTTCTAGGCGTGGGGCGAGGTCGCTGTCGTGTGCGCGCGCATGCTGTCGCGTCGAAGAGCGGCCGCTAGGTCGACGTCATCGGTGAGACCGGCGGCGGTCGTCAGGGTTCGGGCGATTCGGGCAAGTACGGCGGGCGGAACGGCGATGGGTCCGTTGCCGTTGTGTTCAGACTGGATTAGCCCGGATTTTTCGTGCCGGTGGGGTCTGGCGGCTCGATACCCTGAAAGTCGTTGAGCAACTGTCTTTTTCGATTTGGGGTGTGTTCGACCTGCCCGTGTCGCCGGGGTGGGCGGGCGTTCCTGGGGGCCGGGGTCTTTCGGGTTGGTCGTGGTCAGGGCTGGTTTGGCGGTCAGGGGAAGGCGGCTCGCAGGCGCTGCCAGGCGGTGGCGATGGCGCCGGCCCAGCGCCAGGTGGTGTCGATGCGCAGCCGTAGTTGGCGGGCGCCGCGGGTGATGCGGGCTGCGACGTGCAGGACCCGGTAGCGGAAGGCGTGGATCTCGCAGCGGGCTAGCTCGGGAGCGTGGGTGAATCCGATCAGTTGGGCCCAAGCGACCAGGTCAGCGGCGGCCAGGACGATTTCCAGCCAGGCGGCGTTGGCCTGGAAATCGTGGCAGGGCAGGTTGCGCAGGCCGGCGGCTTTGGCGTGCCGGATGCGGTCCTCGACGCGGGCATGTTGGCGGTGGCGTAGTTCCAGGCCGGCCAGCTGGCCGGGCACCGCCCCCGGGGTGGTGTCGGTGATGAACGCGGTCACCCGCATGCCGTCGATGTCGGTGAACCGCAGCTGCGCCCCGGGATGGGGCCTCTCCTTGCGCAGGATCAACCGGGTCCCGGCAGGCCAGGTCGACAGGGTGACCAGGGTGGTGGCTTCGGCCACCCACGCCCCGTCACGCAGGTCGCCGCCGGAGTCGATGGCCGGGTACCAGCCCCCGGCGAGGTTGAGGGTGTCCACCGCGTCCCAGACCCGGGCATCGACGGGGAAGCCGAAGGAGAACCCGACCCCGCGGTCGCGGCAGGCTTGGGCGAACTTATGGGTGGCCCCGGCGGAATCGCAGCGCACCACCACCGCCGGTGCCCCGTCGGCGTCGGGGTCGGGGCGCCACCGGGCGGGTAGGGAGGCCAATGCCTGGTCGAGGACGGTGATGTGGTCGGCGGCGGTGTTCGACCCGGCGTTGCCCTTGCGCAGCAGCCCGGCCAACGCCTCACCGCCGGCGATCTCGGGGCGGTCCAAAAACGCCAGCAGCGGGTGATGGCCGAAGGTCTTCTTCCAGGTCGGCGCCGCATCCTGCTTGTTGTCGGAATGGTCGAGCACCAGCGTGGCGTCCATGTCGATGTGCAGCGGCTGCCCGGCTGGCGGGGCTGCCCCGGCAGCCCAGGCCGCGGCCCGCGCCGCCGCACGGGCGTCACGAACCCCGGGTAGGTGCGCGGCGTCGATACGTTCGTCCACCAGTCGCCACATCGTCGTCGTGGAGGCCTTCGCCCCGAACACGTGCGCACGGTCCCCACACAGCTGGCCGACCCCGTCGATGCAGTCTGCCCCATCGGCCACCGCCGCGGCCAGATCGGCGAACACCGCCCCCGGAGCGTAGGTCCACGGACCCTTGTAGGTATCGGCCAAAACCTCGGTGACCTGCGCCGATAACCCGGTCAGGTCGGCCAGTTCCCGCACCAGGCCCATCCCGGCGTGCGACACGACCCCGCGGCCGTCCGCCGATACTTTCACCCGCCGCGTCATCGCGATACTCTTCACTTGCGAGGTGCCTTCCCGCTGGACGATCGAACCCTAGATAAGTCCGATTATCCGTTGCAGGACAGGCACTTTCGCGTATCAACACCCGGTTACACCGACATTGCACGAAAAATCCGGGTTAGCCCCGCCAGTGAAAGAAGCTGGGTGGTTTCGTGGCGACGCGCGCTTCGATCGGCGTCGGTGATCGGTGGATGGGTTTCAAAGAACAGGAGAGTTTCGGCCAGTCCGGAAATCAGCCGGCCGAAGTTTGCCACGCTGATATGGCCGGTGCGCGGCAGCGCGAAGAGATTGGCGCCCGGTTCTTCGGCGGCGTAGGAGGAGACAATCTGATCGGCGAGGTCGTCGAGAACATCGTCATCCAGATAGGGCATGGCATGGCGACCTGAAGTCAGACCGAGGAGTCCGGCGACCGCACTGCCCTGCTCGGCCAAGAAGACCGCGACGGCGCCCACGGGAATCGTCATTCCACGCTGCGCCACTCGGTCGACCAGCGCGATCGAGGCCACATCAAGCCATCGGGGGGGCTGGGAAGCTGAAAATTCAGACACAGCGAATCGTTCCTTGGGTGCAGAAGTGGTCACGGCAGGAGCGCCGCCGATCCGACCCATCCTGCCCGGCGCTCGAGTCTGCGTCGGCTATTCGTGTCGCGCGTGTTCGCAGGGAACTGCGCAAGGCAGGCGGCGGGCCGGCCGGCGAGGGCTTGAGCACGAAAGTTCGTCGACGTTGGGTTCCGGACTTTGCGGAACGTTTCGCCACTGTGACATTTTCTCCGTTCCGGAGAGGGCGCTCAGTTTTCGGTTGAGACCCAACTCGCGAGTCATTAGCGCTCGTGTAGTGGGGACTCTGCGGTGTTGACTTCGCTCGGAATGTGCTGGAGCTGAATGCCCCCAGGACGCTGAATCACCCCTACCCACAGCCCGAATCACCACCACCGGCGCGCCGGCGCGATCTAAGGCTTAGCATTCGGTCGCCCAAGTCGCTTCCACAGCGCACGCCAGATCGAGCTGCCACGGCTGCGCGAGGTCGAGGAGAAGTTCGTCCCAGCTGGGCGCTGCGGCTCGGCGCTCGGCCGAGAAGTCGCTCGCCACTTGGAGTGCCGCCTTACCCGCCATGATTAAGGTCGGGAAATTCACGTGGCGGATCTGTGCGGGGTGTACCCCGTATTCGAAGACGATCCCTTGAGCTACGGCTTTCCCGATGGACGCGGCGCCAACTAGTGAATGGGCCGCTAGGCATAGCTCATTGCGTTTGCGGGCTTCTTGGCCTGTGAGCTCAGCCGAGCCCCGCTCTCGCAGGGCGGTGAGATGGACGTGTGTGCGTACTACGGTCTCTGTGGCGATTGCCGTCATCCCGGGGGCGACGAGGGCGGATCGTAGGTTCAGCCCCTCTCCGGGACGGATTCCGGCGTAGGCATGGTGGGCGAATTTGCTGATGGTTTGGCTGTTGCTTTCGTAGAGCAAGGAAAAACCGGGGATGGGCAGGCTCATCGGGGTGAGAACGTCGGCGATCAGGTGCATCACCCACCGCAGCAAAGCTTCTTCGAAGGATTGGACTGGCTCGAAGGCCTTCGTCGCTGTTACGCGCTCACCAAATGACCAACGGATCCCGTCAAATTGACCATCCATGATCTGCCTCAACGCGGTAAAGGGCCGTGCGAGGTCGTGGCCTGCTGACTTGACTCGATGGGCCCTCCCGCCGAACCCAGGACCCATGTAGTCGATTGGAAGTTGCTTGCCAGACTTCTCAAACGCCTGAATGAGACGCGTCTGATTCAGCGGTTTTAGCCATTGACGGATCATCCGGTCAATCGCCGCATCAAACCAGACGCAAGTTCCGCCAACCATGCCCGCAAGGCCTACCGCCGCGATGTCAGCAGTTGACCACGGAATGCGCTGGAGGCTGCGCCATTGGTCGAGCTTGGCCGCGAGTTCGGGCGTGAGCGCCGCGTCGAGATCTACTTCAGTCCAGCATTTCTCGTTGCGCAGGCGATCGTTGAACGCGGTGAGTTCCGCATAGGACTGCGTAGGTGAAGCGATGGGCAGTTCGCTCGGTGTCGGATCGTCGGAAAGCGCATCGACTACCGCAGCATCCATCGCTTCAAGTCTTCGACGAATGGTGTCAAGGTTTCGATCGAGTTCGTCGGCGTTCATGAAACAGGCTCCGCAATCCGGTCACGGATGACCTCGAGGGTGGCCACCGCTTCCTTAGCTTCCGTGCGTGCTTCTTTCAGCTTGTTCAGCTCCTCACGAAGCGCGTTGTTCTCCTGCTTCAACCCGCGGAGCTCATCGGAGAGTGCGTCATGATCGCCAGCGATTTGCGCCTTCTCATCTCGGAGTTTCCTTATTTCGGAACGCTTCTCCACAATTTGCTCGCTGAGCAGATTGATCTTTTCGGAGAATTCGTTGAGTCGATAGTTGAGGCCTTCGACCACTCGACGGATCTTCTGGTCACGATCGGGTGAGTCATTGAGGACTAGTTTGGCCAATAGCTCCAGCTTGATCGCATCTAGAATGACCTCACCTGCGCCAGCGGGGCTGTAGCGCGTCGCGGCTCCTGCAGCACCCCCGGCGACTACTCCGCCGACCCCACCGACGAGGATCGTCCCACCGAAGACACCGAATCCGCCAGCAGCCAGAGCACCGCCTCCGAGCGCCGCCAGTCCTGCAGACGTGGCAGCCGCACCCGATAGTCCCATCGAGGCGCCGATCATCCCGCCGATGTAGGGGGCAGCCAGACCGCCCGTGGCGACTCCGACCGCTGCCCCAACGATGCCTATTGCCGCGACTCGCCCCCACTTGATCGACTTTTGACGCAACTCCTTGAACAGTGCGTCGAACTCCTTGGTAGCTGCCGCCAGATCCTCGGTACTGACACCGGCCAATTCGTCGGCGGCGGCCTTCAGGGCTTCCTTTCTGGCGGTAGGTACCCATTTGTCCTCTGGGTGCCAGGGGTTGAAGGTCATTAGGTCGACGAGCAGGATCATTGCGCGGGAACGTTTGTCGATGCGTCCTGCGAGCCTTTTAGCGGCGTCGGTGATGTCCACATGGGCAATCAAGGATTCGTCGTCTACCGATCCGATCGTGGCGAGGAACTCAGAGTGATGGCGTCGAATCGTGTCGCGCTTGCGCTTCCGGGCTTTGGCGTTCGTCTCATTGCGCAGATCGGTTCGCATCATCTGCCGACGTAGCGCGTGAAGCGCGAACATCTCAAGGGTTGAGAGTTTGAACTGCTCAGGTGTACCGCTGTCTTCTGTGCGCACGAAAGTCTGCCCCCTTATTCCCGTGATTTGCACATTATCTGCTGAGGCTGACGGGGAACCCTCCAATTTCGAACCTGGGAAGAAGGGAAACCGAAAAACCGGATCGTTGCCGGTCAGTCTTTAACGCCAGAACTGAAACTGCGACACGCCTCTCTCGACTGTTGGCCGCTGGCCCCCCGCCCGCCACCCCTCGGAATGAGCATTCCGGCAGCGCAAGAACATTCCCGCCCCGGCGGTGATCACCCCGTCCGCTGCGGGTGGTGTACGCGCGTCTCGGCACGCCGGGGTCGAGATGGTGACCACCTGGTCCTAGTTGCGGGGGGTCGGCGGCACGGCGGCGGCGGGCGGCGATCCCCGAGCTGCGACCACTGAGCCACCCCGCTGGAGTCCTTGTCCTGCTGTTCAAGCTCTTACCTCCTAACGGACTGGCGGCCCGTCACGAGGGCCCCGGCAACCTTCGAGCTTCCCCCGGCGGCAGGAGGCCGGGCGGATTCCAGAAACCCGCGGGTTACGTTTCGTTGTTACGTTTCGTTAAGTATTGTTTTGTTACATTGTGACAGGCAACGAAATGTGCCACCCTTGAACCCATGAGTGAAGCCGCCCTGGCAGTGAGTGAGATCGACAAGCTGTGCACCTACCCCGGATGCACTCGCCCGCGGCGCCCGGACCCGGCCACCGGCCGGCCCTCCCGGTACTGCGAACGCGCGGACGAAGGCGGCGGCCCTATTCACAACCGCGGCACGGCGTGGAAAGCGCGTAGGGCGCACACCGGCGACGCGCCGCCTCGGGAAGATGGCCTCACCGCGCCGGTGTCGATGGCCCGCGCCACGCTGGAACAGCGTCTGTCCGAGTTGCCGGGACGATTCGAGGATCTGCGCCAGTACCTCGATGGTGTGGTGCTCGATCTGCGCGCCGCCGGGGATGTCGAGGCTGCCGGGTCGGAGGTCGAGGACGCCCATCGTGAAGCGCTCACGAAAGTCACCGAGGCCGAACGTCGGGCGGCGGCCGCCGAGCGCACCGCCCGTAGCGCCGAGGCGGCGGCCAAAGCTGCGCAGGAGGAACGGGAGGAAGCCGATGCCCTCACGGAGGAGGCCACGGCCGAGGCTGCCCGGATCAAGGCCGATGCGCAGGCCGAGATCGCTCACGCACACGAGCGACTCGCCGTCGCCGAGGCCGGTTTCGCCGCAAAACTGGCTGAGCGCGACGCCGAGGTGGAGCAGGCTCGCCGCGATGTTGCCGCTGCCCGGGTCGAGGCGGCGGCGGCGGTTGCGGCCCAGAATGCGGCGACCGCGGAGGCGGCGCGGGAGCGCGACACCGCAGCGGGGCTGCGGCAGGAGCTCGACAACACCCGCCGCGATCTTCAGTCTGCCCGCAGCGAGTTCCAGGCGCAGATCGACGCCGCACGCCACGACCTTCAGGAGGCCGCCGCCGAGGCGGCCACGATCCGCGTCGCCCTCGCCGAGGCGAGAGCCCAGGCGGCTGCCGCCGAGCGTGCGTCCGACAGCGCCCGCGAGTCGCTGGAATCGCTGCGCGGCGATCTTGAGCGCCAACGCGCCGAGGCCCAGTCAGAGCGCGAAGTGCTGCGCACCGCCCACGCTGAACAACTCGCGCAGCTCCAGCGAAACGCTGACGATCGCGTGTCGGTGCTCACCGAAGCGCTTCACGCTGCACGCGAGATGGCGCGACTCGCTCTGCCCACCACCAACACCGATGAGCAATGATTTCTGAACGGGCCGTACCGCCCGAGCAGGTAGAACCATAGGAGGACACCGCGATGCCCTCTGATGACGACACTCCCACTGAATCGTGGCCGGTACTCACCAGATTCTTTTCGTGGGGCGACGAGGAACCCGCGCCGTACCTGCCTCGACCGGTCGAGCCGGCCTCACCGGTGTCCCAGCAGCTTGTCGACGTCGTCCGAAGACCCGCTCCAGCGAGCCGGCCCCTACCGTGGCGTCAGATGGCCCTCGCCGCCGGTGCCGCAGCCATCGTGACGGTCATCAGCCTGGTCGCGTGGGCTTTCCTCGGCGGCGAGTCGCCAACCGATCCCGTCCAGGCCAGCACCACTCCCTCGTCAGCCGCCGTCCCCACCACAGTTTCCACGGCGCAGAGTCAGTCACCTGAGTTCGACAACCGTCTGATGGCCCTACTGCCTCGGGGCTACCCGCCAGGCACCTGTCGCCCTGCACCGCCCCCACCGGGGGCTCTGTCCATGCTCGAATGCGGCGCCAACGCGGACGCTCCCGGAACGACCGCGCGCTACACCCTGTTCGGTGACGCTCAACCGCTCGCCGCGGCGATGGACCAGTTGATTCAGGGCATGGCCGTGCAGATATGCCCCGGCAACTACGCCTCGCCCGGGCCGTGGCGCAAGACCGCGACCCCCGAGGTCGCCGCCGGAACCTTGGTCTGTGGCACACGCCGGAATAACCCCGCCGTGGGGTGGACCCTGGATTCTGCGTTGCTGCTCGCGACGATCCAGGCAGAGCCTGGGCGGACCGCCCTGGACCAGCTGTACACCTGGTGGTCCACCCACAGCTGAGACCGACGGGCCCTCGAATCAGCCGGCGGGGGTACCTGCGCTGCTCGCGCCTGGTGTCGCCGACGGAATGATCGTCGCCGGGACGGGGGGTGTGGACGGGGTCGCTGGAGCGCTTGGGCTCGTCGGCGCCGGTGCTCCTGCCGCCGCCGGTGCGGCCGGTGAAGCTGCCGCCGGGGCTGCCGGGGTCCCCTCGCTCGCCGCCGGGGTGCCCTGGCTGGTCGCGGCGGGTGGGGCGGTGGGCGCCGCTGTCGTCGGTGCCGCTGTCGTCGGTGCGGCCGGTGCAGCTGTCGTCGGTCCTGCCGGGGTTCCTGCGCTCGCGGCCGGGGTGCCTGCGGGCGTGCCCTGGCTGGTGGCGGCGGGCGTGCCCTGACTGGTCGCCGCCGGTGCTCCTGCCCCCGCCGGTGCGGCCGGTGAAGCCGCCGCAGGAGACTGGGCTGGCGTCGCGGGCACGGCTGGTCTGACGGGTTGCGCAGGAGTCGCGGGTCGGCCACTCGGCGAGTCGGCCACCGGTTCCGGCGCGTTGACCCACACCAGCTGGTCGACCTGGCCGTCGTTGAACACCACTCGGTCCGGGGAAACGCTGCTGGGGATGTCGAAATAGATTTTCCCGCTGGCCTTTTCGCCGGCCGAGAGGGTGGAGGGGTTGATGCCTTGGGGAGAGGCCACCCCGAATAGCACCCGGTAGTTGGCGCTGCCTGCGCGGGCGTTGAAGTTCGGGATGATAGGGATGACCGTGCCTTCAACGGCGGCGTTGGTCGCGGTCGCCTCCCAGAGGGTCCCTATGACGTCGCCGGGGATGACGTCCGCGCTTGTCCTCAACCCGCTGACCGTCCAGGTCTGCACGACATCGCCATTGACCAGCGTGCCCGCTTGGCCGATCCGCAAGTCGGCCGCCGAATCGTCGGCCGCCGCCACCGGCGCACAGGCTAAAGCGCCCACGGCAGCGAGTGCGGCCAGTGCAATCTTCATGGTTCTCCCCCTTGATCCGGCGGCAAACCGACCGAAGTCAGTCTGAGCTGGTAACGACGCTAGCAGTTTCGATCCGTTCCACATCCCCGCTGAGATCGGTGTCGGCCCCCTCGTCATCATCGACCACCGCGTAGCCCAGGTAGCCCGTTCTCGCAGTGTCGAGCACGCCCGTTTCGCCCATCCTCGGATCGAGGACCGCCGCCACATGAACGGTCAGACCGGCGACGCCCGGTTGCAGGACGCGATTGCTCGCGGTGGGTGTCAGCACGACAGCCTGTAGCCGCAGCGTGCTGCGGTCCTCAGAGAGCAGATCCGGATGAATGTGGTCTCGTTGCACGCCCTCGCCGAGCCGGCATTCCATTGGCGGCTCGACCCGGCAATACCAGTAACGGCCTGCAACGTCCTCGGCTCGCAGCCGGCCCATCACCGTCACTCGTATCGGTAGATGAGCGGCCAGGTCGGTGACCGGAAATCCGCGCAGGCTGTGCAGGAGGAGCCGCGACACCTTTCGAAACGTAGCATTGTGCCCTTCCTGACCTCGCTCGTTACGCCCTGCGCCCAGCGTCGGGAACCCCGATGCGGCAATCTCGCCGAACCCCAGCCGTGGCGGGAACGCCCGATATCCGCTTTGGCGATTGGTAATGCGCCCACGTGCGACCTCCTTGAGCACAGCGCCCTTTGTCCCACGCCAGCTGCGGGACGTTGTAGGGGGGCCGTTTTGGCGGGGGAATCAAGAATCAGCTGGTGCGCTTGCATGTAGGTCTTGGTGTGCCGGGTCCGTTACCAGCGCGGTGGCGCGGCACGGGATCGCGCTCCGCTTGTAGCTTTGCTGACCATCTCGGCGCGGTCGCACTCAATAGACGAAATGCCTTGATACGAGGGGTATTTCGGATTCAGAGTCGGGAAAAGAAGTCACCTCAATACGTTGCTTAGCAGCGGCTATTCCGATAGACTGTTACCTATAGATAACTTCCATCGAAAGGTGACCCATGAAGACTCGACGCACCGAGACCCACCTGACCCCCGCAGCTCTGGTCAGCCACACGATGATTCGCATCCAGGGCGAGCAGGAAGGCGATATCGCCGTCTTTCACGCCTGCTCCCCCAATGCCAGGCTGCGACTGCAATGGGGCGGAATCCTGATGACGATGCTGTCGGCGCAGGCCTGCCAAGGCGTGCTCGAAGGCTTCAGCGCTGCCCGCTCGGCGATGACCCTCATCCCCCGCCTCATTCCGACACCGCCGCCAGCAGCAGCCGACCCTTTCGCACTGCCCACCGTGGCCATCGACTGGACCCGTCGTCCGGCCTACGCGGTGGTTCCCCGTCAGGAGCTTTCCCGCGACCGTTCTCGGCAGGTGAAGTGGCTTGACCTGCACATGGGGCCGGTGACGTTCCAGATCCTCGACCAGGCCGGGTGTGCGGGTGCTGTCGAACTCCTTCACACCGCCCACCGCGCCGCCGTCCAGGTCTTCCGCGACGGTCCCGACCACGCGCAGGACCCCACCGCAGACGACTACACGCCGCCGCCGAACACCTAGCGGTCATCCACAGCTCAACCGAACGCCGGGCCTGTTATCCACAACCGCGGATCGCAGGCCCGGCTTCTTGGTGTTCAGGCCGGACAATCGCAGATAAGTCCGTCCGAACATCCGAGGAGGCCCCCGTGAGCGTTCCCTGGTCGTTGACCACCACCGCACCGATCCGCATCGACACCACGATGGGCACCGCCGACAGCCATGATGCGGCAGTGACCGCCGTGCTGGTCGCCGCTCACGACGCCATCACCGCTGCCGAGTTCTCGGCCGCACCGCACTGTCGCTATGAACTGCGAGCCGGCGGCGACCTGGTCGCCGTCATCCAGACCGGCGCCGATGAAGACGGTAGGCCCGACCATGCCTCGACCCGTGCGCTGATCCAGCGCATCGAGTGGCAGCGCTACCTCAGTTCGTCGCAGTGAGCGACTGGTTTTCCAGTAGCAGTGCGGGTTCCACGCCGAGGCCGCGAGCCAGGTGCACCAGAACCACCACAGTCGGGCACTTGTGCCCAGCCTCGACGAGGTTGAGGTATGGACGGCTGATCCCCGCGATTTCAGCAAGCCTGGTTTGGGACAGCCCGGCGGCCGTGCGGTGTTCACGGATAGCCGCACCGAGGGCGGCAACGATCACCGAACCGTCGTCCGTGGACGCAGTTTCCATTCCCGGGCCTCCGTAATGTGCGTTACCTATAGGTTACACCTGCTCATCGCGGCTTGAAGCAGCGCAGCACCGCCGGCGGCACAGAATGGAACGCTTCGACGTTGCGCCATCTGGCCGAGCCGATCGCCCGGTACGTGCGGTGATGAGGACGCCAGTGCCGGAGGGCTGACGTTCGGGCCGGCGAGGTCGGAGCGTCAGAAGCGGGATCGCCGCGAGTCGATCCCCGGCAAGCGCCAGCGGCTCGCGATTCACCGCTGAGGGCCGCAATTGGGTTTTACGACTCCCCCAGAGGATCCGGGTTGTTGCGCGCCATCGGAAATGAACCCTTTCCGATCAGCCACAAGTGTTGCCTATAGATTACAGTTGCTGTAAACTATAGTTAACAGGCCGCAAACCCGGGGAAGGAACCTCAATGACCAGCACCACTCCTGCTGAACTGCTTCAACTGCATCCCACCGACGTTGAGATCGAAGAAAATGTACGTCTGGACCCGCGGCTGAACCGGGACTTCCTCGCTTCTATCGAGGAGCACGGAGTGTTGGTCCCCGTACTGGCCGTGCGGACGGAGGGGCGGGGCAAACCCTTAGTGCGCGAAGGACAGCGACGTATCCAAGCGGCACGGCAGGTCGGTCTGTCAGCAGTACCGGTGTATGTGCGCACTGTCGATGTAACCGACACCACCGCAGCACGGGCCCAGCGCGTCATCGAGCAGATGGTGACCAACGACCACCGCGCTCCGCTGACCGAGGCGGAACGCGCACGGGGGATTAACCAGCTTCTGCTGGAAGGGGTCTCACCGACCAAGGTTGCCAGAGGGCTCTCCACAAGCAAAGACGCGGTGTCCGCAGCGAAGGTCGCCATCGACTCGGAGAAGGCGATGACCGCGTTGGGCTCCGGCCAACTGAGCTTGGTGGAGGCCAGCAGGTTCGTCGAATTCGATGGCGACGATGCCGCCCAGAGCGAGTTGATCAAGGTGGCCGGGACCGACCAATTCGACCACCGCGTCGCTCAACTGCGGTCCGAGCGTGAAGACCAGCGCCGATACGAGCAGACGGCGGCAGCGTTCGCAGCACAGGGCTACGCGGTGCTCGACCGCCGCCCCGCCTGGTCCGACAAGACCTACATCCCGACCAATTACCTGCGGAACACTGAGGGCAAAACCCTCACCGATGAGGCAATCGCCGCGATGGATCCCCAGCATTGGGCCGTCGTGCTCGAAAGCGCGGAAGCGTTCGTTGATACCGAAACCGGCGAACCCGTAGATGAGAACGACATCGACTTCGACACCGCCGATGATCCGAGCGCCGAGCCGGCCGAAGGTCTCCGGCACGTCCGGACCGTCACCGAGACCACAGTGTGGAGCCCTGATTACTACTGCCGCAACCCCCGTGGGGCCGGCGTCGTGATGCCGGACTGGGCGGCACGCCAGTACGGGTTTGACGCTGACCGCCTCGCCGACGCCAGCGACCCCGATGGCGCTGCCGACCGGGAGCGGGCTCGCTTGGAGGAGGCCGAACAGGAGCGCGCTGAACGCCGCAAGCTCATCGCTTTGAACAAGCTGGGCGACGCGGCGGCGGTCGTGCGCCGCGAGTGGCTGCGCGACAACTTGCTTGCCCGCAAGACCACTCCCAAGGGTGCAGGCCTGTACCTCGCTGATGTGATTGTCAACCGGCCTGATCTGTTCAGCGACTACCACGGCCAGAAGCTCGCGCCGGAACTGCTCGGCCTGGCCGACAGTGAGACCACGCAAATGGCCGTCGCCAAGCTCCTCCCCGCCACCGGCGACGGCCGCGCTCAGGTGATCCTGCTCGCAATGGTGCTCGCTGCCACCGAAGCCCGGACCGCGAAGGACGCCTGGCGCGGACCCCAGGACATCACCAAAACCTACTTGCGCTTTTTGGAGGCCAACGGCTATGCCCTGAGCGACATCGAGCAGGTGATCGTCGGAATGCGCGATGCCGACGCGGTGTACCGCCGAGTATGCAGAGAGGACTAGCCGCGACCCCCGCCGCCGCGACACCCCCGCCGCGGGTTCCCTCTCCTCTGGCTTGAGGACTCCCCCGACTGGCACGCACCAACCCCCGCAAGAACCAACCAAAGGAGTACACGATGACCGACAGCACCGCTGCTGCCCAGACCGCCCTGGTCGCTCACCTACAGGAGGCGCAAGCCTCAGACATACCGCTGACGCTGATCACCGGAGAGACCAGCTGGCCCGATGTCGACATCATGGCGATCGAGGAAGGATGGGTCACGATCCGGTACACGGTGTGGAAGGGGAACGCCGGGTCTGCCTCTCAGACCGGATACTCCCAGATTGCCCGCCTGAGAGCGGACGCCATCACCGCGTTCCTCTACCCACTGCCCCAGCGCTGATACAGCCCGCCTCCCAATGATGTGTTCTATCGGAAACGATCCACACCACCATTGGCTGCGCCGAGGACCCAGCCGCTACAGTCGCGCGCCGATCCTGCCCACCTGCCCGCGCTGATCGCTCACCACAAGCGGTACTGGTCGGGCTGCCCGAGCAAGGCCGCCTGGACTGCATCGTCGTCCCAGCCCTCGCGCACCGCTTCCCGCAGCGCCCGCGAGCGCTCCAGCCGCGCCGTCAGACCTGCGCCGTGCGTGACGATGGCGCGCCGCCCACCTCCCCGCGCCATGAACGCCATCCGCCGCATGTTCTCGCTCTGCGAGCCCAGGACGATATGCGCGCCAACACCCGCCTCAACGTCTGCGGCCGTCACGCTGCGCACACACAACGGCAAATCGCACAGGTGCAGCACCAGGTCATCGGACGCCAGCACCCGGCCCTGCAACGCCACCGCCGCCGCGTAGCGCGACGTCCGCACCACATGCGGGTACGCGCCGCGCCGAATGGCGAACCGCCCATACCCGTCGGAACCGATAGCACCCACCCACAGATGGCAATCCCCCGGTCGGGGACCGCACACCACCCGTGAGAAGAACCGGTCCCGCTCCGCAGCGTCGGCAATAGGGTCGACCCGCAGCGCTAGCGGTTGCGAAACCCGCCGCCGCCCAGCCGCCCGAGCCCCTGAGACGCCCGCAGAGGCGGCCGCGGCGCCCCTGCTGCCCGACCGGTTTCCGGGGCCGTCACACCTCACCACAGGGCCCGTTAGAGCCGTGCTTCGGCGGCAGCGTCGGCAGCGTCGATCACACCGGCGATATCCGCGTCGTTCGGTGGCGCATCCAGGTCGCTCGATAGTGGCGCCGCCGGTCGCGATGCCCCGTTCTGCGTCGCCGGTTGGCTGTCGGCCGCACCGCCGCCGGCCAGGCCCAGGTATGTGCGCACCTTGGCCACCGTGATCTCGGCCTGCTCGGCGATCGCCGACAACGTCTCACCGCGATCCAGCATGGCCTTCAACGCCGTCCCCGCGGCGGCGCGGTGCTGTTGGCGCCGGGTCTTGGCTTCGGTGGTGACCTTGGCGATCTGCTCGCGCAACCACACATCCACATCGTCGTGCAACTCCGATTGGACGAAGAACTCCGTCAGATCGGTGATGTTGGCCCGCTCGCGGGCCTCGCGCTCAGCGGCCCGCTTGGCCCGCACTTCCATCAACCGCGCCCGCGTCGCGGCTTTTCGGCCCGGCGTCCGCGGCGTTTTTTGTGCTGCTTGCTCATCCATTCCCCGATGCTAAGACACCCTGCCGACGCCCCCCGTACTCCTTGCCACGTCCCCAGTCACCCCCTCCATGCACACTTCCGCACCCCCTTTTGGTTCCGACCCGTTCACAGGCCCACTTTCAGACCACCACGAAGCCCACACACCTCTTGCATTTAGGTCACGGTTGGGTAACTGCTGGTCAGAACGGTGCGGCTTGGAAGCGACGGGGGGCCGTCGCCAACCTGTCTTAGGGTCCGATTCATGAGGTGGATGCGGCGATGATGGGCATCCACAAACTGACCGCCGGGGACGGATATCTGTATCTGGTGCGGCAGGTGGCGGCCTCGGACGCGACCGCCAAGGGCCGCACCACGCTGAGCGACTACTACAGCTCCAAGGGCGAGTCCCCGGGGGTGTGGACCGGCCGGGGCCTGGCCGCTCTGGGTGCCCCCGCGCGGGGATTCCACGACGAGCAGACAGCGGACCAGCCGCTGCCTGCGAGGACACCGGAACGCCTGTCCAAGCTGCCACGCAGGATCAAAGAGGCGGCGGCGCAGGTTCAATCGCTGTGGGCGGTACCGGAAGGCTCGGCGGTCACCGAGGATCAGATGCGCAGCCTGTTCGGGCTGGGGTTGCACCCCAACGCGGTGGCACTGACCGACGCTCTGGTGAAGGGAAAGGCCGGTAAGGCCGGGGCGGCGGCCGCGGTGAAACTGGGCCGGCCCTTCCGGATCAACCCCGGCGAAACCGAATTGAACCGGCGACTCGCGGTGGCCTACCGGGATCACAACCTCAGCCTGGGCAAGCCCTGGAACACCGCCATCGACAGCGCGCTGCGGGCGCAGATGAAAACCAGCATCGCCGGGGAACTGTTCGCGCAGCAGTATGGGCGGGCGCCCAGTGACGACCGCGAACTGAGCGGTTTCATCGCCCGCGAGTCCCGCGAACTGACGACCTCCACCGCCGGGTACGACTTCACCTTCAGCCCGGTCAAAAGCGTGTCGACGCTGTGGGCGTTGGCCCCCATCGAGGTGGCCCGCGTCATCGAGGAATGCCACGACCGGGCGGTCAACGACGCCCTGGACTTTCTCCAGGACGAGGCCTGCTTCACCCGCACCGGCACCGACGGCGTCGCCCAGGTCGACACCGAGGGGTTCATCGCAGCGCGGTTCACCCACCGCGACAGCCGCGCCGGTGACCCCGACCTGCACACCCATGTCGCGGTCAGCAACAAGGTCCGCGCCCTGACAGGGCAATGGCTGGCGCTGGATGGGCGGCCGCTGTTCCGGTCTACCGTCGCCGCGTCGGAGGTGTACAACACCCGGTTGGAGGGCTACCTCGGGGCGGCGTTGGCGCTGCGCTTCGCCGACCGCGGTGACGCCGCCGAAGGCCTGCGGGCGGTCCGCGAGATCGTCGGCATCCCCGCCGCGCTCAACGAGGGGTTCTCCGCGCGGCGCAGCGCAATCACTGCGCGGGTGGCCGAGTTGTCCAAGGCGTTCCAGGCCGACCACGGGCGTGAACCGAGCACCCCTGAAGCGTTGGCGCTGAGCCAGCAAGCCACCCTGGAAACCCGGCAAGCCAAACACGAACCGCGCTCCCTGGCCGAGCAGCGCCAGGCGTGGCGCACCCAGGCCACGGTGATCCTCGGCGACACCCGCACCGTCGGCGACGTGATCTCCGCGGCACTGAGCGGACCGCCCACCGTCGCATCGGAGGTCACCGACGCCTGGATCGCCCAGACCGCGGCGGCGATCATCGCGACAGTGTCGACCACCCGATCGACCTGGCAACGCACCCATGTCTTCGCCGAGGCGCAGCGCGTCGTGAGGGCGGCGGGACTGGGCAGCGACGACGGAATCGCAGGGCAGTTGACCGAGGCTGCGCTGTGCGAACCGTTCAGCGTCGAACTAGGTCTCGACGCCACCGCAGAGCTGGGCGAACCGCGCCGGCTGCGCCGCCGCGACGGCACCAGCGTCTACCGGGTGCACAACACCGCGAGCTACACCAGCGAGGAGATACTGGCCGCCGAGACACGCATCCTGCGGGCCGCAACACTGACCGACGGTCGCACCGCCCGCCCCGAAGATGTCGATATGGCGCTGCTGCGCCAAGCCGCCGAAGGCCGCGCACTCAACGACGGCCAGGCCGCGCTGGTGCGGGCGATGGCCTGCTCAGGCAACCGGGTGGCGCTCGCGTTGGCCCCCGCCGGGGCTGGGAAAACCACCGCGATGGCCGCGTTGGCGCGGGCCTGGGAAGATTCCGGCGGCCACGTCATCGGGCTGTCCCCCAGCGCCAACGCCGCCCAAATCCTGCGCGCGGAGATCGCCGTCGACGTCGCCGACACCGTCGACAAGTTCAACCACATGGCGGCCGACCCCGACGGCGGCGGGCACGGCGATCCGGCGCGGGAGTGGTTCGAGGGCATCGACGCCAACACCCTGCTCATCGTGGATGAGGCCGGCAAAGCCGGCACCCTGGCCCTCGACAGCGTGATCGCCACGGCGTTGGTCCGCGGGGCCAGTGTGCGGCTGATCGGCGACGACCGGCAGTTGGCGTCGATCTCCGCAGGCGGGGTGTTGCGGGATCTGGCCGAGACCACCGAACTGACCACACTGTCGCAGATCATGCGGTTCGCCTCGGCCGCCGAAGCCCAGGCCGGGGCCGCACTGCGGGTCGGTGACCCCGCCGGTCTGGCGTTCTACGCCGACCACGGACGCATCCACGTCGGGGCCACCGACACCGCCGCGGCGATGGCCTTCGCCGGGTGGCGCGCCGACGCCGAAGCCGGGCTGGACTCGCTGCTGCTGGCCCCGACCAACGACATCGTCAGCGACCTCAACGCCCAGGCGCGGCTGTGGCGGCTGACCCGAGAGGCCGAGTCGGCCACCGCCACCGACCCGGGCGCGGTGCTGACCGAAGCCCGGCTGGCCGACGGGTTGTCGGCCTCCGTCGGCGACACCGTGGTCACCAAAACCAACGACCGCACACTGACTCTGGGCCGCACCGACTTCGTCCGCAACGGCTATCGGTGGACGGTTTCAGGGGTCTCAGCCGACGGGTCGATGACCGTCACCCACAACGAATCCGGCCAGCACCTGCGGCTCCCGGCGGCCTATGTGCGGGCCAGTGTCCGGTTGGGATACGCCGCCACGATCGACTCCGCGCAGGGCGCCACCGCCCGCCACCGCTGCCACACCGTCGGCCACGACCGACTCAACCGCCAGCAGGTCTACACCGCGCTGTCGCGCGGCGTTGTCGAAAACCACGTCTATCTGTCCACCGCCGAAGTCGACCCGCACCGCATCCTCAGCCCCAAGGCCACTCACCCCGACACTGCGATCGACGTGCTCACCGCCGCGTTGGCCCGCGACGGCGCCCAGGTGTCGGCCACCACGCTGCGCCGGCGTGACACCGATCCCGTCCTCGGGTTGGCCGCCGATGTCGCGCGCTACACCGATGCGGTGGGCAGTGCCGCCGAGGCGCTGCTCACCCCCGCGCAGAGCGCCAAGCTGGACACCAACGCGGAGTTGATCCATGCCGGCATCACCCGCTGCGAGGCGTGGCCGGTGTTGCGCAAACACCTGGCGCTCATCGCCGCCAATGGGCGTAACCCGCTGCAATGGCTCAAAGCGGTCGTCGAACGCGGCGGCCTGGACCACGCCGCCGACGCGGCCGCCGTGGTCGATTGGCGCCTGGATCCCAGCGGCGCGCACTCCGGTGGCACAGGCCCGTTGCCGTGGCTGCCGGGCCTGCCCGAAGGTGCCCGCGGCACCGCCGACTGGCACGACTACCTGGCCGCCCGCCACACCCGCGTCACCGATCAGGTCGACGCGATCCGCGCCGCCGTCGCGACCTGGACCGTCGCGACCGCGCCGCGCTGGGCGCGGCCCCTGTTGGACACCGACCGGGGACTGCTCGCCGATCTGGCGGTCTTCCGGGCCGCTACCGGCGTGCCCGCCGAGGACACCCGAATCGCCGGCCCGGAGGTGTTCGCCGACCGCACCCGCGCCGAACAGGCACGCCTGGAAAGCCGTGCCGCGGCGATCATCGGGCGCCCCGAGACCGAGACCGGCCGCTACAACGACCTCCTCGACAGCCTCAACCCGCACCTGCGTCGCGACCCGTACTGGCCGCACCTGGCCAGCCACCTGGCTTCGGCTGCCCGCACCGGAGTCAACATTCACCGGCTGGTCACCAGCGCCGCCGAACAAGGTCCGCTGCCCGACGAGCTGCCTGCCGCCGCCCTGTGGTGGCGCATCAGCGGCACCCTGTCCCCCGCCGCCCTGGACACCGCCACCCCCGGTCTGCGACCGGTGTGGCTGCCGGCGCTGAGCACCGTGTTCGGCACCGCGCTGGCTGAAACCATCGCCGCCGATCCCGCGTTCCCCGCCCTGGTCAGCGCCGTCGCCGCCGCCGACCCGCAACGCTGGACGCCGCTGGACCTGCTCACCGTCGCCGCCGAACACCTCGCCGACGCCGACCGCCGCCTGACCCACCCGATCCGCCACGACGAGTACGCGCGGCTGATGACCTACTCCATCGACCTGTTCACCACCGCCGCGCCCTACGAGCGCGACCTCAACGCCGAACCCGTCGCCGCCGAGCCGCCGATGACCCCCGAGGAGGAAGAAGCCCTTCACCATCTGCACCCCGACCCCGGTGCTACCGCCGGCGACTACCCGCCGGCCGCCACCCTGATCGACTTCGATCGCGACGACGACGCCCTGCTCGCCGCGCTCGGCGTCGACCTTGACCAGGAACCACCGCAGGACGACGAGGTGCTGCCCCTGGACTTCGACGCCCTGTATGCGCCGTTCGAGCCGGGCACCGGTTTCGAGGACCAGTACCCCCGCGCGGTGCTGCCCGAGGTCGGGCTGCGCCGCGCACTCGACGATGTCCACGGGCTGCGCGACCGCTGCACCGCCCAGGCCGCCGCCGTGGCGGCGTTAGCCGTACAGGTCGAGAGCTTCCACGGGCCCGCCGTCGAGGCCGCCATGCCCGCCATTCGTGATCTGCGCGACCGCGCCGACGCCGACCGGCCCTACCTGTCCGCGGTGCAGGCAGTGCTAGCTCAGTGGTCCGACGCCGATGACGCCTACGAAGCGGCGATGACCGCCACCACCCAGGCGCGGGACTACCTCGCGGCGCTCACCGCCGCCCCCGACACCACCCCCGAGGACCTCGCCGCCGCCCGAGCGCACTACCAGTGGACCCAGACCAAGGTTCCCGACACCGCCCCCGCCACCCAATTCTGGGACGAGCTGACCGCTGCGAAAACCGCCCGCGAACACGCCGCCGGCGGTGCGGGCAACATCGTCACCCACGCCGACGCCGACGCCGCCCTCGCCGCCGCCAACAACGCCGACCGCCGCCAACTCCAAGAAGCCCGCAGCGAGCTGCGCCGCCTGCGCCACGACCTCACCCGCGCCGAAAAAATCGCCGCCCGATCCTTCGCCGCCGCCCAACTCACCGACGCCGGTCACATCGTGGACCAGATGGACGCCATCGGCACCGAACTGCGCGTCCTGACCGCCGCTGGTGACCTCATCACCCAGCCCCGCCTGACTCTGCCCGAGCGGGCCACCGCATTGGCGCCCATGACCGCCCACGCCCTCGCGCGCCTCGCCAGCACCCCCTTTGCGCTCACCGTCGTGCACGCCTCAGCGCGAGCCCCGTTCCTCAACGCCATGGCAGTGCTGCACGAGGCCGCCACCGCCCAGAACCGCCCCGTCCTGTGGTGCGACGCCGCCGAGACCGCCACCGACGACACCGCCGGCGCCGCCGACCACTGGACCGCCCTGGCTCAAACCCAGCACGACCTACAGGCCGGATGGCGCCCCGCACCCGGCACCCTGCTGGTCGTCGACCACGCCGCCGACGCGCCACCCGAGGTGATCGCCGACCTGGCAGAAGCCGCCGCCGCCGCCCAAACCCGCGTCATTCTCATCGACACCGAACCGGGAACACGCTGGCCTCAACCCCCCTCAGCGCCGCTGCTGCGGCTGCTGCAAGCCGACCTCCCGTGGGCGGTCACACTCACCACAGACCACCGCCCCCTGACGTGGCTGCCCAGCGGCCCCGACCTCGACCCGGCCCTCGTCCAGGCCGCCGCCCTCGCACCCCACCTGCACACCCCCGACCTCGCCGCCGCCGTCGCCCAGCGCGACGCCCTGCGCACCTCCCTGCGCACCGCCCACACCATCGACAGCCGACTGGCCGACATCGCGGCCCGCAACCGCGACCAGGGCAACGACGGTCGAACGCGGCAGTAGTTTCCCCGATCGGGTGGCCAGTGGACACCTCCGACCGGATGATCAGTAGGGGTGAACCACCCCGGGTTTCATGCACACCTTCTTTTGTGGGAAGGATGGCACGATGCCGAGCAAGTACACCCCGGAGATCAGGGCCAAGGCGGTCCGGTTGGTTCGGGAGCATCGCGATGAGTACGACACCGAGTGGGCGGCGATGAAGGCCATCTCCGCCCGGTTGGGGATGAACGTGGAGACCCTGCGCAAGTGGGTGCGCCAGGACGAGGTCGACAGCGGCCAGGCCCCTGGGCTCTCGACCGCGGAGAGCAAGGAGTTGCGGGAGCTTCGAAAGAAGAACCGCGAGCTTGAGCAGACCGTCGAAATCCTCAAGGCGGCAACAAGTTTCTTCGCGCGGGAGAGCGACCCGCGACTGTGTTGATCTGTGGGTTCATCGACGAGCACCGCGCTCGTTTCGGAGTCGCTCCGATTTGCCGCACCCTGTCTGAGCACGGGTGCCTGATCGCTCCGAGAACCTACTACGCCTGGCGTGGCCGTGCGCTGTCGAAACGGGCGCTGTGGGACATGACGGTCACCGAGATCCTGGCCGGCTACTACGAACCCGATAAGGACGGGCGCCGCAAGCCGGAGTCGCTGTACGGGGCCACGAAGATGTGGGCTCACCTTCAGCGTGAGGGCATCGAGGTCGCCCGCTGCACCGTGGAGCGGCTGATGCGGGCCAACGGCTGGCACGGGGTCACCCGGAGCAAGCGGGTCCGTACCACGATCCCCGACCCGGACGCGGTCCGTCCGCCGGACCTGGTGGACCGCCAGTTCCGGGTGCCCGCGCCGAACATGCTGGTCGTGGCCGACTTCACCTACGTCAGGCTGACGTGCGGGGTGTTCGTCTACACCGCGTTCGTCATCGACGCCTTCGCCGGGCGGATCGTGGGCTGGGAATGCTCGGCCAGCAAGCATGTCGGGTTCGTCGAACGCGCGATCCGCCAAGCCGCTACCGTCCGCTTGAGAGAGGGTAACCCGTTGACGGGCAACACTATTCACCACTCGGACGCCGGGTCCCAGTACACAGCGGTGCGGTGTGCCGAGGCCCTGATGATCGCCGGGCTCAAGCCCTCGATCGGGTCCGTTGGGGACGCCTACGACAACGCCCTGGCCGAGACCACCATCGGCCTGTACAAGACTGAAGCCGTCCGCGGGGACTCGCCGTTCCGGCGCGGGCCGCTCAACCGGCTGGCCGACGTCGAACTGCTCACCGCCGACTGGGTCCACTGGTACAACACCAGCCGCATCATGCACCGTCTCGGACGCACGCCGCCGGTGGAGTTCGAGGCCGGCTACTACACTCAGCAAGCGGCCGCCAAGACGGAGGCACACCAGTAACCGAGTGTGCACGAAACCCGGGGTGGTTCAGGGCGTGTCGGCCGGGGATCGCGCCTGGATCTCGGTGTGCTGGTGTCCAGCCGTTGCCTGGATTCAGGCCCCGTTCGCTATGCGGGTGTGGGATCGCGCAGATCCCTCACTGGGCGAGGCGGTCGGTGATGTCCCGCACGATCTTGGCGGCGCGGTCGGTGACCGCGTCGGCACTGGAGACAGCGACATCGACCACGATTTCCCCCTGCGCGGTGATCGCATGTTCAGTCACCCACCCGCTGCGGTGGGTCGCCGCCACCGACAGCACGCCCTCGCCGAAGTGCGGCTGTTCCACCCGCCATACCGCACGACCGGCGGTGTCGAGGGTCTCCACGCTCATGCCTGCGCAAGCCGCCCACCCGGTGCGGGCGGCGGCGACGAACTCCCCCGCCGCACCCGCATCGGGGAAGGCGATGACAGCCTGATCGACAGAGCGGCTCAGCACGGCACCGGCAGTGTCGGTGTCGTCCAGTCGGCGGCCGCGAACGTCGTTGGCACTGCTGGCGTCGTAGGCGGTGGTAGAGGCCGCCGAGATCGCCGCGCCGCAGAAGGCGTCGGAATAGGTCCTGCCGGCGGCTGCCGCGTCGGGCATCGTCCGGTAGCTATCGGCGGTGTGCAGCCCTGGTGCGTCAGTGATCCGGGCGATGTCGGGATCATCGAGCAGCAGCGTCTCTAAGCCTCGATCCACCGATGGGCTGGGGGTGCGGTGGGGTGAGTTTGCGGCAACTGGATTTTCGGTGGTGGGCAGGGGGTAGCTGCTGGTCTGCCCAGCTTTTCCTGTTGTTCCTTGGTCGGGCCGTGTGGCGGTTGGTCAGGTTGTTGCTGGTGTCGGTGGGCTGTGTCCAATTGTGTTGTGCCACAGGTTGCGCCAGGGGTTTGACCAGGGCCAGTGGGTGGGCAGCCGCAGGATGGGCCTGCGTTGCGGGCGGGACAGGCGGGCGGGGACGTTGACGATCTTTCGCCGTAGGGTGGCTCCGCGGGCTTTGGCATGCCCGCCGCCGGCGAGTACTCCGGCGGCGCGCAGGAGGTTGTGGGCGATGGCTGCGCACAGAATCCAGGCGCTGTTGGCGCCGAAACGCCCGGAGGGCATGTGCGCCAGGGGGCCGTCGATGAGGTCGGCGAACACGGTCTCGATGATGGCGTGGCGGCGGTGGGTGATGTCGGCCTCGACGGTGGACAGCGTCGAGTTGGTCAGGAACGGGTGGTATCGCCATACCGGGAACAGCGCGTCGAGGTGGTTGGCGTCTTTGACCCGGCGCACGACAAGGCGGGCGGTGATCTGCTCGGGGCGCCCGGGGAAGGCGGTGTAGGTGGTCTCGGCGACCTCGGCGTCGGAGATCCAGTCCCCGGTATCGGGATCGCGCACCGCCCCCGGGTAGGCCACCGGGGTCCAGGCGTCCTCGCCGATCGTGGCGATGGCGCGCTGCACCGCTTGGTTGCGGGTCATGACCAGCGAGAACTCGACATCGTGGCGCACGCAGGCACCCACGACCGCGCGGCTACCGTAGGCCGAATCGCCGCGCACCAGGATCGCCCCGGTAGCGCCGGCGGCGCGGGCGACGCTGATCGCTTGGGCGATCATCCGCCCGGCCCCTTTGCCGGAACCGGCACGCCCGGCGCGCAGCCGCATCCCGGCGATCACCGGGGCCGATTCGGCGGTGCTGATCGTGGTCACCAGCGGGGACAGGCCCTTGCGCAGAACCTGCTTACCGGCGATCTTGGTATGCCCGTAGGAGGCGCCCTGTTTGGCGT
>Ga0209607_1000046_pt1 | contig 93564 bp, 74 predicted proteins | sample AD_UKC117_MetaG_FD_184413 | JGI IMG/M metagenome (GOLD analysis project Ga0209607, IMG submission 184413) | Active sludge microbial communities of municipal wastewater-treating anaerobic digesters from Hong Kong - AD_UKC117_MetaG (SPAdes)... | ecosystem: Engineered > Bioreactor > Anaerobic >... | reverse complement strand
TGCAGGCCGACAATGTCCGGCTGCTGCTGTTTCAGCCACTCCAGCAGGTGCGGCAGGCGGACATTGAGGGAATTGACGTTCCAGCTGGCGATTTTCATGCGGTGAGTCTAGCAGTCGGGGTTACCACCTCATGCCGCTTGACAGGGCGATTACGTTTGAATACAAATGTAGTCGTACGTCATCAGATGAATCCATAGAGGTTGGGACATGAGCAGCAAGAGCACTCCATTGAGCTTTCGCGTCAGCGACGAGGACGCGGAATTCCTGGCCGGCCTGCAGCTGCCGGGTGCGGTCACGCCCAGCGAAAAACTGCGGGTGCTGGTCACCAGGGCGCGCATGGAGCACGCCTCACAGCGCACCTACGAGTCCAGCCTGCGTCGTATCCGCGAGCTGCTGGAGCCGACCCACCAGGCGCTTCGCGAGCATGAGCTGACCGCTCGGCAGCGTTCGGAGCTGATCGCCGACACGCTGTACTGGCTGCCGGATCTGGTCGCCTACCTGATGACCGGGCCGGCGGACGAGGCAGCCGACGAGGCGGGCCTGAAGGCCTTCGAGGCGGGTCTGGCCGATCGCATCTTCCGCTTCATCGAGGCGGTGCTGCGGCTCGGGGTGACCGCCAAGGCCCCTTGCTACAATCCGGAGCTGATCAGCCAGAGCCTTGCCGGCACGCTGGAACTGGCCCAGCTCATCGTCTCCAATCGCAACAAAGACCGTCATTGAAGCGCCATTCGAGAAGGGAGCAAGCCATGAAAGAGTCCATGAGTTCGCGGGTCGGCCGGCTGATTGCCGGATCGGTGAATGCGGTGATCGACGCGGTCGAGAACGCCGCGCCCGAGGTAGTAATGGAGCAGGCGCTGCGCGAGATCGACGGCGCCACCGACGAGGTGCGTACCGAGTTGGGTCGCGTCATCGCCGGCAAGCACCTGGCCAACAAGCGGCTGGTCGAGGAAAGCCGCAAGCATGAGGCGCTGGCCGAGCAGATCGAGCTGGCGGTCAAGGAAGGCCGCGAAGACCTCGCCGAAGCCGCCATCGCGCGCCAGTTCGACATCGAGGCGCAGATCCCGGTGCTGGAGTCCAGCATTGCCGACGCTGCCGGCAAGCAGAAGGAGCTGGAAGGCTACATCGCCGCCCTGTCCGCGCGCCGTCGCGAGATGGAAGCCGAGTTGTCGCAGTACCGTGCGGCGCAGAAGGAAGCCGCCAGCGCCGCTGCCGGCGCTGGCACGGCCAACCCTGAGGGTGGCGCGGCCGCGCGCAAGGTCAGCGAAGCCGAGCGCGCCTTCAACCGCGTGATGGCGCAGAGCGGTGTGGCTGCCGGTACCGGCATGAGCGGCGACGCCAGCAAGCTGGCGGAGCTGGAGGACCTGGCGCGCAAGAACCGCATCCGTGAGCGGCTGGCGCAGATCAAGGCCAACCAGGCCGACGACTGAGTCGCAGGTCACGCCACGACCGCTACGACGTCAGTGCCAGCATAAAGGGGATGCCATGCTCGACTTCCTGACCACCAGCAACAACCTGCCGTTCGCCGTCGCCCTGGCGATGATGCTGATGCTGTCGGTCCTCGAGCTGCTGAGCTTCCTGTTTGGCGCCAGTGTGTCGGGTTTCCTCGACGGCCTGTTCGATTTCGACTTTGACTTCGAAGCCGGTGATGCCGATGGCTCCGAGCTGGCCGGCCACTCGCTGGCCGACCGCTTCATGGGCTGGCTGCATTTCGGCAAGGTGCCGGTGCTGATCCTGTTCGCCACCTTCCTGGTCAGCTTCGGCGGCATCGGGCTGATCCTGCAGGGCGTGCTGCGTAACACCACCGGCTTCATGCTGCCGGGTTGGCTGGCGGCGCTGGCGGTGTTTCCGTTGAGTCTGCCGGCGGTGCGGGTGTTTGGCAGTGGCCTGGCGAAGGTCCTGCCGAAGGACGAAACCGAGGTGGTGTCGCAGGAATCCATGGTCGGCCGCGTGGCCACCATCGTGATCGGCGAGGCCGCGCAAGGGTCGCCGGCGCAGGCGCGCGTGCGTGATGCGCGCGGTCGCACCCACTACGTGATGCTGGAACCCGACGAGCCGGGCCAACGCTTCAAGACCGGCGACAGCGTGCTGTTGATTGCCCGCAGCGGCGCCGTGTTCCGGGCCATCCGCAGCGACAGCCCGGCGCTGTCCAACCCGCCCACCTGACCACAACCGTCCACCACAACGATCCGAAACATCCGACACAAGGACTGAAACATGGACCTTTTCGATGGCCTCGACGCCATGGGCATCATCATCATCGCGGTGGTGGCGCTCGGCTTCCTCCTCTTCGTGCTGCTGGTGGTGGCGCGGCTGTACCGGCGCGCGACCAAGGAAATCAGCTTCGTGCGTACCGGTTTCGGTGGGCAGAAGGTGATCGTCAACGGCGGCGCGCTGGTATTCCCGGTGCTGCACGAAATCATCCGGGTCAACATGAACACGCTGAAGCTCGACGTGCAGCGCGCCCGCGAGCAGGCGCTGATCACCCGCGACCGCATGCGCGTTGACGTGCAGGCCGAGTTCTACGTGCGCGTGCAGCCCACCGAGGAATCCATCGCCAACGCCGCACAGACGCTGGGCATGAAGACCATGGAGCCGGAGCTGCTGAAGGAGCTGGTCGAAGGCAAGTTCGTCGACGCCCTGCGCTCGGTGGCCGCCGAAATGGGCATGGAAGAACTGCACGAGCAGCGCGCGCTGTTCGTGCAGAAGGTGCAGCAGGTGGTCAGCGAGGACATCCTGAAGAACGGCCTGGAGCTGGAGTCGGTGTCGCTGACCGGCCTCGACCAGACCGGCAAGGAATACTTCAACCCGAACAACGCCTTCGATGCGGAAGGTTTGACCAAGCTGACGGAAGCCATTGAGCTGCGTCGCAAGAAGCGCAACGAAATCGAGCAGGACACCGAGGTGCTGGTGCAGCGCAAGAACCTCGAGGCTGCGCAGCAGCGCCTGACCATCAGCCGCGACGAGGAGTACGCCAAGCTCGAGCAGCAGCGCGAGATCGAGATCCGCCGCGCCGCGCAGGTCGCCGAAATCGCCCGTGAGCAGGCCGACAAGCAGAAAGAGGCCGAGAGCGCGCAGATCAGTGCCCAGCAGCAGGTCGACCAGGCCAAGATCCAGGCCCAGCGCATCGTGGAAGAGCAGCGCATCGCCATGGAGCAGCAGCTGAAGGAACGCGAGATCGAGAAGCAGAAGAACGTCGAGACCGCGAACGTGCTGCAGGAAAAGGAAGTCGAGCTCACCGAGCAGGACAAGGCGATTGCCATCGCCGAGAAGTCCAAGGCGCAGTCCGAGGCGCAGGCCGCGGCCGATGCCGCACGCGCGCAGGCGGTGAAAGCCGCTGAGCAGGTCGACACCGTGCGTGAGGTCGAACGCGCCGAGCGCCAGAAGCGCATCGAGCTGGTCGAGGCGAGCAAGGAGGCCGAACGCGAGCAGATCTCGATCACCATCGCCGCACAAGCCGAGAAGGAGGCCGCCGAGCAGAAGGCCGAGGCGATCCGCACGCTGGCCAACGCCAACGCCGACCAGCGCCGCATCGAAGCCGACGCGGACGCCGCTGCCGAAAAGGCCAGGGCGGACGCCGCCGACGCGCGCTACAAGGTCGACGCCGAAGGCCAGCGCAAGCTCAACGAGGCGGCCAACCTGCTGTCGGTGGACCAGATCACCATGCAGTTGCGGATGGCGCTGATCAAACACCTGCCGGACATCATCCGCGAGAGCGTCAAGCCGATGGAGTCCATCGATGGCATCAAGATCATCCAGGTCGACGGCCTCAATGCCGGCGCGGCGGCGGCTTCTGCTGGCGGTGCAGGTGGTGGCGACGGCGAGGGCGGCAAGGCTGGCGGCAACGGCAATCTTGCCGAGCAGGTGGTCAACAGTGCCTTGCGCTATCGCGCCCAGGCACCGCTGCTGGATTCGCTGATGCGCGACATCGGCATCGATGGTGGTGACCTCAATGGCCTGGTCGCGGGCGCCGATGATGACTGGCGCAAGCGCAAGCTCGATGAAATCAACAAGAAGCGCGACGGCAAGAAGGACTGAGCGTGATGAGTGACCTGCAAAGCCATCTCCAGATCGCGCTGGCCTCCATCGAGGTCTTCAACAACGACGGCCGGCTCGATCTCGCCGAGCTGGACCGCCTGCTTGGCATCGCGCTGAAGGATCGCGTGGTGGACGACGAGGAGCGTCGCGTCCTTGCCCGCATTTTCCGCGAAGCCGAAGCGGCCGGGGTAGACGCCACGGTCGCCCGTCGTATCGCCGAGGCCAGGCAGCAGCACGCCATTCCGGACTGATCCAGCGGTTTCATGAGGCACCGAAAAGGCCTGGCGTTCGCCGGGCCTTTTCCATTGCGGCATATGAAAGGCCTATGACTGGACGCATGCGAAGCCGGCACGCCAAACTGGCCCTCCCACCCCGCAACGAGAAATCCCATGGCCAACCGCTACGCGCCCGTCCTCCGCTACCTGCACTGGATCATGGCGGGACTGATCCTTGTCGCCTATCTCGCGATTGAGCAGCGCGGCGCGTTCGGGCGCGGCACCGGGCGTTTCGTGATGATGCAGACACACTTCTGGATCGGCATCAGTATTTTCCTGCTGGTCTGGTGGCGACTGGCCGCGCGGATTCGCAAGGGTGCGCCGCCGATCACCCCGGCCTTGCCGGCATGGCAGGCGATTCCGGCCAAGCTTCTGCACCTGTCTCTGTATGCGTTTTTCATCGTCATGCCGATCCTCGGGATGATGACGGCGTGGACCGACGGCAAGGCCCTGTACGTCCCGTTCACCGACATCGCGCTGCCGGCGCTGATGGCCGAAAACCGTGATCTGGCGCATCAGCTGGAGGATCTGCACGGCAGCATCGGCGAAGCCTTCTATTGGGTGATCGGCCTGCATATCGTGGCGGCGCTGTACCACCACTTTTTCCGCCGTGACGACACCCTGCGGCGGATGAAGTGACGATGGCCAGTGTTCCGAAGGACGCGGTCGACCTGCGCAGCGATACCGTTACCCGGCCAACCGAAGCCATGCGCGACGCCATGCGCCGCGCGCCGGTCGGCGATGACGTCTACGGCGATGATCCGACCGTCAACGCACTGCAGGAGCGTGTCGCGGCGCTGTTGGGCTTCGAGGCCGCGCTGTTCGTGCCCAGCGGCACGCAATCCAACCTGATCGCGCTGCTCTGCCATTGCCAGCGTGGCGACGAATATCTGGTTGGCCAGCAGGCGCATACCTATCGCTACGAGGCGGGCGGCGCCGCGGTGCTGGGTTCGATCCAGCCGCAGCCGATCGAGCAGGGCGCCGATGGCCGCATGTCGCTGGATCGCATCACCGCCGAGATCAAGCCGGACGACCCGCATTTCGCGCGCACCCGCCTGTTGGCGCTGGAGAACACCTGGCACGGACGGCCGCTGCCGCTGGACTACCTCGACGAAGCCTGTTTGCTGGTCCGCTCGCGCGGGTTGCGCCGACACCTGGATGGCGCGCGCCTGTTCAACGCGGCGGTCGCCACCGGCGAATCGCCGGCGCGCATCTGCAAGTACTTCGACAGCGTGTCGGTGTGCTTTTCTAAAGGGCTTGGTGCGCCGGTGGGGTCGGTGCTCTGTGGCGACCACGAGCTGATCGAGCAGGCCAGACGCTGGCGCAAGATCCTCGGTGGCGGCTGGCGACAGGCCGGCGTGCTCGCCGCTGCCTGCCATCACGCGCTGGACCAGCACGTGGGTCGTTTGGCCGATGACCATGCGCGTGCGGAACGCCTTGGCGTCGGTCTGGCGGAGCGCGGCATCAGCGCCTCCCAGCACACCAACATGGTGTTCGTGGATATCGATGCCGCGCTGTCGCCGCGGCTGACCTCTGCCTTCCGCGACGCCAACGTGCTGGCCAGCGTGCCGGCATCGGGCAGCCTGCGGCTGGTCACGCACCTGGATATCGACGATGCCGGCATCGAGCGCGTGCTATCGGCTTTCGACAGCGCAATGGCTGCAGTCGACTGAGTCGCCGTGATGAACGCCGGTATCCGAATCGTCGGCTGGGATCCGCGCCATGCCGCCGCTTTCCGCGACCTCAACCTCGAATGGCTGGAGCGCTACTTCGTGGTCGAGCCGGTGGATCGCGAGGTGCTGGACAACCCGCAGCGGCTGATCATCGATGCGGGCGGCGAGATCCTGTTCGCCGTGGATGGCGAGGGCGGCGTGCTTGGCACCTGCGCCCTGCTGCGCGTCAACGATGACGAGGTCGAGCTGACCAAGATGGCGGTGACGTCGGCCAGGCAGGGTGCTGGTATCGGTCGTCGCCTGATTGATGCCGCCATCGAGTGCTTCCGGCAGATGCCGGGCGACACGCTGTTCCTGGAAACCAACAGCTCACTGGTCGCGGCGGTGACGCTGTATCGCAGCGTCGGTTTCGAGCTGGAGGACGGCATCCGGCCCGGTTCGCACTACGATCGCGCCGACACCTACATGATCTGGCGCGATCCGAAGCCCGTCGGATAGACCGGTCGACCAAAGAAAACGCCGCGACCCGAAGGCCGCGGCGTTCTCGTCGAACTGCAGGCTGGATCAGCTACCGATGCGGTCAATCACCACGGCGGCGCGGCGATTGGCCATGCCGTCGTCCTTGATCGCGCCGGCGTCGACCTGACGGTTGCTGGCTTCGCCGTAGCTCACCGCGCGCACGCTGTCGGCCGGCAGGCCGGCGCTGACCAGATAGTCGCGAACGGCTTCGGCGCGGGCCTGGCCCAGACGCTTGTTGTAGCCGCTGCCACCGGCCGCGTCGGTGAAGCCTTCGACGGTCAGCAGGCTGCCCGGATGGCTGTTGCTGATGACCTTGGCCAGCTCGTCGAGTGCGGCCTTGTCCTCGTCGCGCAGGTCGGAGGAGTCATAGGCGAAATGCGCCATGGCGTTGACGCGGACCTTGCCGCTCATCTCGGCGATGGCCTTGTCGTACTTGGCGAACTTGTCCGCCAGCTCCTGCTTCAGGCTGGCAATGGCGGCGGCGTTGGCATCGGCCTTGGCCTCGATGGCGCTGTCGCGCGAGCGCAGTTCGGCGATGGCGGCGTCGTAGTCGGCGCGCTTCACGTAGTCGCTGCAGCCCACCAGAGTGACCAGGGCGGCGCCCAGCAGTGCGGGTTTCAGCATGCTCAGTATCTTCATTGTTGATTCTCCTCCCGGAAGGTCAGGACGCCACCGTCGTTGTGGCCCGCGGACGGATGGCGTCGGTCGGGGGCAAGCTGCCCGGTTGTTGGGTTCGCGGGGCCGAGCCCAACCCTACCCGTTCAGCTTCACCATGGCAAAAGTCATGGGTGCCGAAATAGGAGGTGTATGCGGAGATTTTGCCGAAGTTAAGTGATTTTCGAGGCAAAAAGCACCGTTTTCGCCCGAAAATCGTGTTGTGACGGCGTTCTCAGGCGGCCAGCCCGTAGCTGCGCAGCAGCGCCTCCGGTTCCGGCTCGCGACCGCGGAAGGCGACAAAGCTCTCCAGCGCCGGACGCGAACCACCAACGGCGAGGATCTGCTCGCGGAAGCGGTGCCCGGTGTCAGCGTCGAAGATGCCGGCCTCCTCGAAGGCGGCGAAGGCATCCGCGCTCAGCACCTCGGCCCACAGGTAGCTGAAATAGCCCGCCGCATAGCCGCCGGCGAAGATGTGGGTGAAGGCCTGCGGGAAGCGATGCCAGTCCGGCGGGCGGATCACCGCCACCTGTTGGCGCACGGCGTCCAGGGTTTCCTGCGTGCTCGCGCCACGCGCCGGATCGAAGTCGCGATGCAGGCGGAAGTCGAACAGGGCGAACTCCAGCTGTCGCACCAGGAACAGGCCAGCGTGGAAATGCCGCGCCGCCTGCATCTTGTCGAACAGCGGCTGCGGCAGCAGCTCGCCGCTCTGCCAGTGCTTCGCGAACAGGTCCAGCGCGGCGCGTTCCCAGCCGAAGTTCTCCATGAACTGGCTGGGCAGTTCGACGGCATCCCATTCCACGCCGGAGATCCCGCAGACCGATGGCCAGGTCACTTCGGTCAGCATGTGGTGCAGGCCGTGGCCGAATTCGTGAAACAGGGTCAGCACTTCGTCGTGGCTGAGTAGTGACGGTTCGTCGTCACCCGGCGGCGGGAAGTTGCAGGTGACGTAGGCCACCGGCAGCCGGCCCTCGGCGTCGCGGCGGTTGCGGCAGACGTCCATCCAGGCACCGCCGCGCTTGCCGTTGCGCGCGTAGAGATCGATGTAGACGCCGGCGAGAACCCCACCATCGGCGTCGACCACGTCGAGATAGCGCACATCGTCATGCCAGACAGAGACGCCATCGCGCTGCCTGAGCGTCACGCCGAAGATGCGTTCGGCCACAGCGAACAGGCCATCCAGCGCGGCCTGCAGGGGGAAGTAGGGTTTGACGTCTTCCTCGCTGAAGTCGAACAGCTTCTGCCGACGCTTTTCCGAGGCCCAGGCCACGTCCCAGGGCTGCAGGTCATCGAGACCGAGTTCGTCGCGGGCGAAGGCGCGCAGTTCGCCCAGTTCGCGCTCGGCGACGGGCTTGGCTTTCGCAGCAAGGTCCTCGAGGAAGCCAATCACGCGCTCGGGCGTGCCCGCCATCTTGTCCGCGAGCGACAGCTCGGCGGCGTTTGCGAAGCCGAGCAGCGTTGCGGACTCGTGGCGCAGCGCCATGATCTCGTCGATGCGCGGGCCATTGTCGAATTGGCCGGCATTCGGGCCCTGATCCGAGGCCCGCGTGTTGTAGGCGCGGTAGACTTCGGCGCGCAGGTCGCGGTTGTCGGCATAGGTCAGGATCGCCTGCACCACCGGCGGCTTCAGGCTGGCCAGCCAGCCGTCCTTGTCCGCCGCCTTCGCCGACTGCCGCAGCATGCGTCGCGCCTGTTCGGGAAGTCCCGCAAGCTCTGCTTCGCTGACGGGTCGCGTCCAGGCTTCGGTGGCGTCGAGCACGGCTTCCTCGAAACCGGTCTGCAGTTTCGACAGCTCGGTCTGGATCGCCTTGAAGCGCGAGCGCGCTTGCTCTTCCAGCGCCACGCCGGACAGTTTGAAGTCACGCAGCCGGTCCTCGACCAGCGTGCGCTGCGCGGCGTCCAGTGACTTGAACTCGTCCGATTCCGCGACGGCTTTCACTGCCGCATACAGCTCGCGGTTCTGGCCCAGCTCGGTGGCGTGTTCGGTCAGCTTCTCGATGGCCGCGTTGTAAGCCTCGCGCAGTTCCGGCGAATCGGCCACGCCGTGCAGGTGCGATGCCGGCGAGAAGGCGCCGGACAGGCGGTCAGACCAGTCCTCCAGCGGCGCGATCACGTGGGCGAAGTCGTGCGGCGTGGCCGGATCACAAACCTTCGCGACGGCATCGCGATAGCCGGCCAGCAGCTGGTCGATGGCGGGATTGATCTGCGCCGGGCGGATGGCCGCGAAGTCGGGCAGGGCGTCGGTATCGAGTAGCGGATTCTGGGTCGTCATTGCCTGAAAATGACGCCGATGGCGGCGTAATTCAAGGCGGCGGTCTTGTTGCATTCGGCATCAACGCCCCGTGTCGGGATAATGTCGGCATGACTCCGTTCTGGCGCAAGCGCGAAGACCCCGAGCATCGCCGCCTGGCTGAGCGCCTGGCCACGCTGCCGCTGTTCACCGGCATCGGCCGCGAGGCGCTGCAGGCGCTGGCCGCCACGCTGCACTGGCAGCAACTGCCGGCCGGCGAGCTGCTGTTCGATCAGGGCGACAATGCCGACGCGCTGTACCTGCTGATCTATGGCCGCCTGATCGCCCTGCACGAAATGCCCAATGGCGACTGGCGTCATGTCGGCAGCGTGGTCAGCGGCCATGCCGTCGGCGAAACCGCGCTGCTCACCGATCGCCCGCGCAATGCCCGTGTGGTCGCCCTGCGCGACAGCGAACTGCTGCGACTGGATCGGGCCGATTTCGAAGCCCTGTTGGCGCAGCATCCGCAGCCGATGTTGCGGCTGGCCCGTGCCGCGCTGCGCCGCTATTCGGAAGACCAGCAGCAACCGCCGCTGCCGCGCTGCTTTGCGGTATTGCCGGCAACCCCGGGCGTCGACGTGGCCGGCTTCGCTCGTGACTTTGCCGCCGCGCTGGGTGGTGAGACGCCGCCCGAGCTGATCGCACCATCGCCAACCGATACCAGCGCCGCGCCGGGCGGGCGCGAGGAACGTAGCGCGCGACTGATCTACCTCGGCAACGACGACGCGAGCTGGAACGAACGCTGCGCCCGGCAGAGCGACGTCGTGCTGTTCCTCGCTGACGCCACGCAGGAGCCGGATCGCTGCCAGCGCCTGCCGCTGCCACAGGGCCACTCGCAGATCGAACGACTGCTGGTACTGAAGGGTCACGATGCGATTCGTCATGGCAGTACGCGGCAATGGCTGGATGCCTTCCCCGCCGCCAGCCAGGCGGTCCACCTGCGCGATGACGCGGCGATGGCGCGGCTGGGTCGACGGCTTTCCGGGCGCGCCACCGGTCTGGTGCTGTCCGGCGGCGGCGCGCGCGGCTTCGCCCATCTCGGCGCCCTGCGCGCCCTGCGAGAGGCGGGGCATGCCATCGATTACGTTGGCGGCAGCAGTATCGGCGCGATCATGGGTGCCGGCGTGTCCTGCGGCTGGGACGACGACTGGCTGCGCGAGGTCAACTACCGCAACTTCGTGATCAGCAAACCGGTCAGCGACTGGACGCTCCCGCTGGTGTCGCTGTATGGCGGCCGTCGTGTGGTCAGGCTATTGCGCGAGGCTTTCGGCGAGCGCGACATCGAGGACCTGCCGATTCCTTTTTTCTGTTGTTCCAGCAGCCTCACCAGTGGTCGCCTCATCGTCCACGAACGCGGCCGGCTGTGGCAGTGGCTGCGTGCGGCCAGCGCCATTCCCGGCGTGCTGCCCCCGGTATTGAGTGGCGGCGAAGTGCTGGTTGACGGCGGCGTCATCGACAATCTGCCGGTACGCGAGATGCGCGAGCGCGTCTCCGGCCGCGTGTTCGCGGTGGACGCCGGCGGCGACAACACCCTGCAGACCAGCCTGGAGGAATTCGAGCTGCCGCCCTGGTGGCAGTTGCTGCCGCGCCTGTGGCGCGGACGCCAGCGCCCGCGCATCACCCAGATCCTGCTGCGCGCCGGCATGGTCAACTCCGACGCCACCACCCGCCGCTGGTCCCGCCACGCCGACCTGCTGATCCGCCCCTCGCTCCCCGACATCGACCTGCTCAACTGGAAAGCCTTCGACCGCGCCTACGACGCCGGCTACCGCGCGGCGGCGGAGGCGTTGGAGAAGAGTGATGAAGCCGATAAGGCTTTGATTGGTCACGGATAGTCGATCGCTTCGTCAAAAGGGGCATGCGACGCCGATCGGATGGTCGCTGCGTCATTTCGAGACAACTCCTGAGGATGATGGAGACTAGGTCGAATGGGATTCTTACGGAAGTTCTGGAACATGTTGTTCATTGCATTTGGCATGTTCCTGATCGCGTTTTCTGTGCACGGAATGCTCAAGCATGGCTTCTACATTTCCTGGAGAGGAAATGTGGGGCAGCTTGAAGCGGGATTCTTACCGTTCGTGTTTCTGATGGGTTGCGGATACATCGGCTACGCCTGCTTTGACTGGTTCATCAGAAAAGAGAGGTGATTGCCGGTGCTCGTGAAAGCGTTGCTCTTGACCTTCTCTATCGTGATGACGACAGCTGTTCTTTGGCATCTGCGAACCGGCGTGGCCGTGTGGCATAGCTTTCGAAAATCGGTCGGCGGAAAACGCCGATTGGTTACTTGTGGGTCATGCTCATGGAAACCGCCGGTACGGTCCTGTTCTGGCATCTGTTGCTCAATTGATCCTTATCGTCCGGTAGACCGGGTTAGCATGTCCCGCATCGCCATCGGGACTTCGACAGCATGGACTTCCAGCCCAGCCCGCGCAGTGCGGAATTGACGCAGCGCGTTCGCGACTTCATCCGTCAGCGCATCAAGCCGGTCGAGGCCGACTATTGGCATGCGGTGCGCGAGGCGGCGCCGGATGGTGACTGGTCGGGGTGGCAGGTGCCGCCCGTTGTCGAAGAACTGAAGGCGGCGGCGCGTGCTGAAGGGCTTTGGAACCTCTTTCTGCCCGATGCCGAACTCGGTGCTGGATTGTCGGTACTGGACTACGCGCCGATTGCTGAAGCCACCGGGCACAGCTTTGTCGCGCCGGAGGTGTTCAACAGCAACGCGCCGGACAGCGGCAACATGGAAGTGTTGTGGAAGTACGGAAGCGATGCGCAGAAGGCGCGCTGGCTGAAACCGCTTCTCGACGGCGAGATCCGCTCGGTGTTCTGCATGACCGAACCCGATGTCGCCTCCAGCGACGCCACCAACATGCAGGCGACGGCCACGCTGGATGGCGACGAGATCGTGCTCAACGGCCGCAAGTGGTGGAGTAGCGGCGCCGGCGATCCACGAGCCAGCGTCGCCATCTTCATGGGCCGCACGCCGGATGAGTCGCAGGATCGCCACCACCAGCACTCCATGGTGCTGGTGCCGATGGACGCGCCCGGTGTCGAAATCCGCCGCATGCTGCCGGTGTTCGGTGACTTCGATCCGCCGCACGGTCACGGCGAGGTCAGCTTCGACAATGTTCGCCTGCCGCGCGATCACCTGATCGCCGGGGCGGGCAAGGGCTTCGAGATTGCGCAGGGGCGACTGGGTCCGGGGCGCGTCCACCACTGCATGCGCTGCATCGGCGCGGCGGAAGCGGCGCTGTCGCTGATCGTCGAACGCGGCACGTCGCGCACGGCTTTCGGCAAGCCGCTGATCGACCTCGGTGGCAATCGCGAGCGTCTCGCCGAGTGCCGTATCGCCATCGATCAGGCACGCCTTCTGACCTTGTATGCGGCGTGGAAGATCGACGCCGTCGGCGTGCACAAGGCGATGACCGAGATCTCCGCAATCAAGGTGGTTGCGCCGAATGTGCTGCAACAGGTGGTCGACTTCGCCATCCAGATCCACGGTGGCGCCGGGGTCAGTCGCGACACGCCGCTGGCCGGCTTCTTCGCACAGGCGCGCAGCCTGCGCCTGGCCGATGGGCCGGATGAAGTGCACAAGGCATTGATCGCGAAGATCGAGTTGGCGCGTTATGGAAAAGGCCGGTGAGCAGCACCGAAACGAAATCGTTGACCGATCGCGGCGGAGCCGTTCGCGAAGGTGAAGCACTCGACGTCGCCGCCGTCGAAAACTGGCTGCGTGCAGAGGGCATTGCACTCGATGGCCAAGCCGAACTCACGCAGTTCAGCGGTGGCGCATCCAACTGGACTTATCGCCTGAAGTACGCCAATCGCGACTTGATCCTGCGTCGCCCGCCGGCCGGCACCAAGGCCAAGTCGGCGCACGACATGCAGCGCGAGTACCGCGTGCAGTCCGCGCTGAAGCCGCAGTATCCGGCGGTGCCGGACATGGTCGCGCTGTGCACCGACGAATCCGTCATCGGCTGCGACTTCTACGTGATGGATCGAATCGACGGCATCATTCCGCGTGCCAACCTGCCGCGTGGTCTGGAACTCTCGCAGGCGCAGGTGCGCGCGCTGTGCGAGAACGCCATCGACAAGCTGGCTGAATTGCATCGCGTCGACTACCGCGTCGCCGGCCTCGAATCACTGGGCAAGGGTGACGGCTACGTGCGCCGCCAGGTCGAAGGATGGAGTGCGCGTTACCTCAAGGCCAAGACCTGGAACGTGCCCAGCTTTCGAAAGGTCCGCGACTGGCTGCACGCCAACATGCCGGACGACGTGGCCAACTGCGTGATCCACAACGACTGGCGCTTCGACAACCTCGTGCTCGATGCCGAAGACCCGACGCGGATCATCGGCGTGCTCGACTGGGAAATGGCCACGCTCGGCGATCCGCTGATGGATCTCGGCAGCGCGCTGGCCTATTGGGTGCAGGCTGATGACGACCGTTTCATGCGCGCCCTGCGTCGCCAGCCCACGCACCTGCCCGGCATGCTCACCCGTCGCGAAGTCGTCGATCGCTACCTTGAAAACAGCGGTCTGCGCTGCGACAACTGGACCTTCTACGAAGTCTTCGGCCTGTTCCGCCTCGCCGTCATCGTCCAGCAGATCTACTACCGCTACCACCACCGCCAGACCCACAACCCGGCCTTCAAACGCTTCTGGTTGCTGGTGCATTACTTCCACCACCGCTGCCGGCGACTGATGCGCTGACCGTGCGGCCGTAGCGGCTGTCGATGTCTGACCCGCCATGCCAGCTGCGTTACTGTGTGTACGTGCTTGCAACGGGAGGCAGTCACGATGACTTGCCCGAAGGTTTCGATGACGCGTGATGGCAGCCGATTCATGCGCTCGCAGTGGTCCGTGTTTGTCCTGTCGCTTTTGTCCGCGCCGACGTTGTCTCTGGCAGCCGACAGCTACCCTATTGAGCTGCAGGGTTCGTCCAGGGGTGGCGAGCGCTTCGCCACCAGCTTCGCCGCCTTCGTGCCGGATCGGCCGGTACGCGACAGCGAGCACGGTTATTCGCCGGTGGCGCTGAATGCCGACGGCAACGCGATCACGACCAAGTACCAGACGCCGTTGACGATGACCTGGGACTTTGGCGATGGCAGCTCGGTGGTGACCGGTGACCAGGTCACTGCATCACACCAGTACGCGGATGACGGCGAGTACACGGTGACGGTGATCGCCAGCGACGAAGTCGGTGAGTTCTCCCGCGCCACGCACACGGTGACGATCGTCAACAGCGACCCGCAGTCGCTGCGGATAGCGGCAACGACTGTGGATCCGGCCAGCCAGATCGTCGAGCTGAGCGGCTGGGCGGAAGACGTTGCCGGTGATCCGATCCGTCTGCGCTGGAACTTCGGAGACGGTGACAGCGTGGAGGGCGACTTCGAGGAAACCTGGAAGGTTCGCCACCAGTACCTGCTGCCTGGACGCTACGAAGTCACGCTGACCGCAACGGACGACGACTATCCGTCGGCTTCAGGCAGCAGCGAGCGCAACGACGGCAAGGCGGAGAAACGCCTGAAGATCACCGTGGGCGGTGGTGGCGCGGTAGAGGGCCACGACCAGCTGGACCCGGATGAGGATGAAACCGCGCTGACCAATCAGCTGACCGGCAGCAGCAGCGGCGTGGTGAACAGCCGCTTCAGTGCCGGCGTACGTCCGTTTGCCGGACTCTACCTGGGGCGGGTGAAATCGGGCGCCTGCCGCTTCATGTTCACCGTTCGCGACGACAGCCAGCTGATCCATGGCATGGCCGTCATGGACCTGTTCGGCATCCCGCCCGAAGGCGGCCACTTCCGTGTCGAGAAACCGCAGTTTGCGCTGACCTTCGAGCCGGATGCGGAGCACTACCGGCAGAGCAAGTCGCGTTCCGGGCCATTTGGTGATGCAGGCGTTGGTGGCCTGGTCCAGCGCGAGCTTGACCGTGCGCTCGCACCGGATGGCAGCACGCTCACCGAGGAGCAGCGGGATGAGGTTGCCTCGCGACTGCGCGACCTCACCGGTATCGGCTCGCAGCCGCGCACGGATCGCCAATCGGGGCCGTTGCCGGCGAAATCCTCGCTGGTCAGCGAAGACGTCACCTTCAGCACCAGCGCCGGCGCGGTCGAGCTCGACTTCGTGCCCGGCGAGCGCGTGGTCGGCCATTTCGACGTCACCATGAAAGGCGGCCATGGCTCGTTCAAGGGCCAGAACATCCAGGTCAAGGCCGACCTGGCGATGGACTTGGAGGCTGCCGCCAGCGATGGCATCGTTCGCTATGACGGCTGCGAACCGCCGGACTTCGAGGTCGAATACACCTGGCCCAGCGACGGCCACCAGCACCTGGCGGGGAGGCACCCGCCGGTGTCGATACGCTTTTCCGATGACGTCGATCCGGCAACGCTGGACGCGCAGTCGGTGCAGGTTGCCTACACCGATACCAACAAAGCGCTGGTGCCGGTTCCGGTGCGCATCCTGCGTGACCACGACAAGGTTTATGCGGTCCCGAACCAGCCGCTGCTGCCCGGGGTTCGCTACACGGTGCGCGTAAGGGCCGGCGATGACGGTGTGCGCAGCCGCAAGAGTTCGCCGTTGGTGGCGAATGACGGTGAGGAGTGGATCGTCACCTCTCGCTTCACCACGCGCGTGGACATGGTCCCGATCACTGACGGAAGCCGGCTGCTGGCCTGCCACATCTACCAGCCGGCCCGCGACGTGCCGACGATTGTCGGCAAGCCGGCCGTCGCGCGGATCTTCGCCAACTGGGAGGTGCAGCCCGGCGTGCACCCGGATCACCAGGTCACGGAATTTCCTGGAACGGTGGAGCTTTACGATGGTGGCAACAACGTTATCGCCAAGCAGGCCTTCCGTTTTGTCCGGCCCGACCTGTGGGAAGTAAAGGGCGTTAGCCTGAAGTCGGCTGAGAACAGTGCGAACCTGACCTTCACGCCCAAGGCAGGCATGGACCACGAGCTGTTTTACGGCATCCGCGTGCCGGGTTCACCGCGCTTCGATCCCGACCTGCAATACACTGGCAAATGCCCGCACCGGCTGTGGGGTCGCCAGCCAACCCTGAGCATCGACTTCGTTGCGCTGCCCATCGACGAATGGCGCAATGATCCGACGATCCTTCAGTCGCTGATGCCGACCCTGCAGCGGGTGGCCGATGCCAGCGTCGAATACGCCATGGAGCAGTTTCCGTTCGCGCGGATCGACGCGACGCCGGTTCGGCTGTTGCCGCTGGCTGTTGCGTTGCCGTCGAAACAGCCTGTGCCGCCCAAGTACCTCGGGAATCCGTTCTACTGCACCTCGACCTGCATCCTTGAGGGTTATCCCAGGGATCTCAACGATATGCTGGCCAATTACGGTGAGCGACAGTTCCATGGGATCAATGACTGGTTGTCTTCACAGAGCAGCGCCGACGTGATCGTGGCATTCGGTCCGCACCTCCGGCTGCAGGGTGGCGCCACCAGCGCCAAGCTGAGTGACGGACGTGGCGTCGCGATGATCCTCGGTGGTGATGACGCGGGTTTCTTCCCGCGCTACGTCAACGGAACCGTGCACGAGATCGGTCACGCGCTTGAGCTCCAGCATCTGCCCTATGTGTCGGACGATCCGCAGCGTCGATGTGTGTTGGCGCTTCGTGAAGGACCCACGCCAGCAGAAGGATGTGGACCGCGCCTGCCTGATGAAACCCCATCGTTCTGGTACGAGGGCGTCGAGGCCATGCGGACCAGCCGCGACGGACAGACCAGCTGGAACAAATCCTCCACCGACGGCAACGAACAGGACGATCGCCTGTTCCCGCTGATGTTCCCGGGTTCCACGCCAACCGACGCCGCTTTCATCGCCAACCACCACTACCGGCAGATCCAGAAACTGCTGGAAGATCTGGGCCGGTAAATGCCGGGCCGCTGACCGATCCGGCATGGTTGCTGTCTGATTTGACCCTGTTGAGTTGGGTTCCGCCTGAATTTTGGCGATTTTGACCACACAATTGTCGATTCCGCCGCTAAGCATGGGCAAATCGGCCATGCATGCTGTCTCCACACCGGGCCACGCGGTCCGTCCACTGGAGAAACATCATGTTGAATCTCAAAGCGATCATGGCGGTTGTCGGTCTTGGCCTGACGACCATGGCGGCCGCCAACGCGCCGGAAACCTCGTTGCTGCCGGTCTACGTCGAGGGCAGCCAGTACAGTGCGGTGCTGGAGCAGGCCAACCAGCGCTGGCGCCTGCTGCCGGCTGACGGCATCGATCTGGATGTGGCCGCCAGCCAGATCAGCTGCACGGCCCGACAGTCGATTCCCGCCGGTCTGTGGCTGCTGACCCGCGATGCCGAGGGCGAGGCCAGCCTGACCGCGCCGTCGGCGACGCCGCTGCCGGTTGGCTATCCCGACGAAGTGCCACTGCTGCCCTGTGGTGAAAGCAGCGAGAACGGTCCGTACGTCAATGCACCGCAGGGGCTGATCGACTGGCTGGCCAGTAGCGGTGGCGCCATCCTGGTGCAGCGTTGATCCGAATCTGATGCCACTGGAGGACGGCTCATGACCCGTGATCCGAAACGATTGAAGATCGGCGTGCTCGCCATGGAAGGCGCTCTGCTGTCGAGCATGGCCACCAGCGGCGACATGCTGCGCGTGGCACAGAAGCTGGCGGAGATCCGCGATCCGGTATCGCCGCCACGCTTCGAGTCGGTGCTGTTCACCGCGGACGGACGCGATCGCATCGCCTGCGCGGGAGGCCTGGAGATCCATGGTCTGAAGCCGGCGCCGGATGATCTCGACGTGGTGCTGATCCCCGGCGTGATGCATGGCAGTACCCAGGAGCTCAGCGCCAAGGTCGATGCCATGCGGGCCGAGGCACGATGCCTGCGTGACCTGCACCTGCGTGGTGTGCGGCTGGCGGCGGTGTGCAGCGGCAGCTTTCTGCTCGCATCAACCGGGTTGCTCGACGGTCACCGGGCGACGACCAGTTGGTGGCTGTCGGCAGCCTTCCGCCTGCGCTTCCCCAACGTGCGCCTGCAGGAAACCGAGCTGCTGCTGGATGAGGGGCAGGTGCTCACGGCCGGTGCGTCGTCGGCGATCCAGAACCTGCTGCTGCGCCTGATCGCGGCCGTTGGCGGCGAAGCGCTGGCACAGCAGACCGGCCGCATGCTGCTGGTCGACACCGAGCGACAGAGCCAGGCGCCGTGGATCAGCCAGGCGCTGGTGGAGCGGCCGCGTCATTCGCTGTCGGAAAAGGCCGAACATTTTCTGCTGGAGTCGCTGCATGACGACATCAGCGTCGGCCAGCTGGCAGAAGCCTGCGGCACCTCGGAGCGATCACTGCTGCGCCATTTCCGCAGCCACTACGGCATGACGCCGCAGGCGCGAATCCAGCATCTGCGCGTGGAGCGTGCCAAAGCGCTGCTGGAAACCAGCCACCTGAGCTTCGAGGAAATCGTCGAGCGTTGTGGCTACAGCGATGCGTCCAGCTTCCGCAAGCTGTTCAAGCGCGCCACCACGCTCACGCCCAATGATTACCGGGAGCGTTTCCGGCTAAGGCCACACTGACGATATCCGGGAGGTCTGCATCGGAAGCTCCCAGCGGTCAGGTGGCGACTGCTAGATTGCGCGCATGACCCTTCGACTCGAACGCATCCGTCGCCGCGCTAGCGCCTATCTGAATGCCGGTGACTATCAGGCCGCGGCGAAAAATCTCGAGTCGCTGCTCGCCGAAAACCCGGGCGACGATGCGGCTCGTCTAGATTTGGCTCTGCTGCGCATGCATCAGGGCCGCTATCGCGAGGCACATCAGTTGACCATGCGGGCCTGCGAACGTGATCCCGGCAACCCGGCATTGCTGCGGACCCGGCTCGAAGCCCTGGCGGCTTTTCACGAACACGCGGTCATGCAAGGCCTGGCGCAACGGGTGTCGCCATCGGCGCTGGACCGCGCAGAAGATCTGGCTGCGATCGCCGATGCACTGGAATCCTTCGGTGACACCAGCCAAGCCGCGCAATGGATCCAGCAGGCGCAATTGCGAGCACCGGCCGATCCGGTCATTCAGGTGAAGCGCGCCTGGATCGACCACGACAGCGGTCGTTTCGAAGACGCCGAAAGGGAGTTGATCAGGGTAGTTGCGGGTCCGCGGCCGGTGCCGCTGGCCCACTGGCTGCTGTCGCGCCTGCGTCGGCAGAGCGCGGATGCCCACCACGTGGAGCGGCTGCAGGCGCTGCTGTTGGAGACGGTCGCCGATCCCGCGTCCCAGGCCTGCATCGGCTTTGCCCTGTACAAGGAGTTGAACGATCTGGGTCGACATGCCGATGCCTGGAGTGCGCTGCAGACCGCGTGTGCGGCCAAGCGACGAACGCTGAACTACGACGCGCAGGAAACCGGGCACCTGTTTGATCGCGTCATCGCGACCTTCGATCATGACCGACAGATCGCTGCGTCAGACCTGGGTGGCGCCTCGGCCACGCCGATCTTCATCGTCGGCATGTTCCGCTCCGGAACCACCTTGCTGGAACGGATACTCGGTACGCACCCACAGGTGGCCGCCGGTGGCGAATCGCAGCGACTGTCGGCGCAGTTGCGTCTGGCCACGGACTGTGCCGGTGCGGATGTGCTGGACGAAGCGCTGCTGGAGAGGGCCGGGGATATTCACTACGCCGATCTGGGTCATCGCTATCTGGACGCGCACGAGTGGCTGCTGCAGGGTCGTTCGCACTTCACCGAAAAGCTGCCGTCGAACTTCCAGTTGATCGGCTTCGTCCAGCGCGCCTTGCCGCAGGCGAAGATCCTGCATCTGGTTCGCGACCCGATGGATACCTGCTGGTCCAACCTCACCAACCTGTTTGGCGGCGTTACCGCCGCGTACAGTTACGACCAGACGGAGCTGGCTGACTACCACCGCCAATACCAACGCCTGATGCAGCACTGGCATCGGCAGTTCCCGGGCTTGATCTGCGATGTTCCCTATGTCGATCTGATCAGCCAGCCGGAGGACACCGCGCGTCGGGTCATGGCCTTCTGCGGTTTGCCGTGGGTCGAGGGCTGCACCGCTATCGAGAAAAACCGGCAGCCGGTGCGAACCGCCAGCGCCGAGCAGGTTCGCCAGCCGATTCACGGCAACAGTCTGGGCCGCTGGAAACCCTATGCGGAGTGGCTGAGGCCGCTGCAGGAAGTGCTTTTGCCAAACGTTTCCCCGTGCCGTGATCCGATATCGTGAAATTTTCTTAGATATCTCTTGCGCATTGCAGAAAACAGGACTTCACTAGGGTTTCGTGGGAAAGGGGGATGTTTCACATGCAAACAGACAGAGATACACGTCGTATCGTATTGGGAGCAGGTCGCTGCGCCGTACTGACCGTAATGGCCTTTTCTGTTCAGCAGGCTTGGGCAACGCAAGAGAACAAATCACTGCCCGATCTTTCCATTGCTGATGCAGCGGCTGTCCTTCAGTCAGCAGACACACCACGCCTGCGCAGCCGGCTGCCAGTCGTTCTGGCGCAGCCCGCATTTGCCAAACCGAAGCTTTCGACCGCCGGTGCGCAAACCAAGGCGGTGACGGCGACGACCTATTTCGTGGAACATTTTGAGGATTGCGAGGCAGCAGATCCGTTCCCGGCACCCGAGCCGTACCCGACACCCGCGCAGTTCGTGGTTTTCAACGTGGATGGGCGTACGCCAGCGACACAGGTTGCGTATGTATCAGATGCCTGGATTGTAAGAGAGGATTTTATTGCGGCTGACGGCAGCTGCGCGATGTTCAGCACCTCGTGGTATAGCCCGGCAGGCGCAGCAAATGACTGGGCGACTTTCCCGGCAGCTGGCCCCATTACGCCCACCGCGGCCACAAAACTCAGCTGGAGGGCGCTGGCGCCGGACGCTTCGTATCCGGATGGTTACGAAGTGCGCTACAGCACAGCTACAAATGCTCCGGCAGACTTCATGGCCAACTCCCCATTGCTGACAGTCGGCGCAGAGAACAACACCTGGACCGAACACAATGTCGATCTTTCTGCTCACGCTGGCACACCGATCTATCTGGCCTTCCGCAACAATAGCAACGACAAGTTCCTGCTCCTGATCGATGACGTGGTGGTTAGTGATGCCGATTCCTACGATCCGGTGCTCGATGCCATCGGGGCAGTCCCGGCGATCGAATACAGCGCCATCCCGGGGTTCCTGGGCGCTTCCGCGAACGTTGAAGCGGTCGTAAGTAACGCCGGTTTCGCTGATATCAGCAATGTCGTGGTCGATGGAGACATCCTTGTTAACGGCGGGTCGGTCAGTAGCTTCAGCAGTACGCCGATCGCAACGTTGGCCGCTGGGGCAAACCAGTCGGTCGCGGCGGCGTCCTTGACGTTGAACCAGTTGGGTGACTGGAGCGTGGAGGCCACGGTCAGCGCCGACGAAGGTGATGACAATCCGGGCAATTCATCACTGGCCACGGCGTTGACAACGGTTACCAGCGATGAAATGTCACGCTTTCAAGGGCCAGTCACGGGCAGTTTGGGTATTGGCGAGGGGACAGCGGGAGAACTGGGCCATCAGTTCGATCTTCCTTCACCGGCGACACTAACTGCTGCACGACTTGCCCTCGAGAACGGGGATACGGTCCCCGGAGGCGGCGACGGTATTGGCGACCTTAATGGTCAGGACATTGTCGTGAACCTGCGCGAGTGGGATGCTGGCAACAGCAAGCCCGGTGCGGTGATTGTCAGTGGCCAGGTCAGCGTTCCGGTGGATGCGCCAATCGGACCGCTGCCGTTGGAGATTGACCTTCCTGATACCAGCTTGCCGGCGGGCCGCTTCGTGCTTTCGGTCGTTGAACCGGAAGCCATCAACATGCGGCTGTATACATCGCCTCAGAAGTTTACCCCGGGAGCGGGTTGGGTTGACTTTCCCACCAGTCCGTTTGGCGACTGGGCGAATGTTGAAAATTTCGGGTTCTCGGTCAGCTTCTATCTCAGCGCTGTTCTAACGCTGCCAAATGCAGTGCCGATTGCGCAGGACGACGCGTTCTCGATTGACGAGGATGGCAGCCTGATGGATAGCGTGGCAGGCAACGACACGCCTTCGACGGATGGTGGCAACACGTGGTTGGAGGTCGTGGCACCGACGAACGGTGCTTTGTCGCTGTCCACGAATGGCGACTTCACCTACACGCCGAATTCCAACTTCAACGGCGCGGATTCGTTCACCTATCAGCTTTGCGATATCAATAGCGATTGCGACGATGCAACGGTTACGATCACGGTGAATTCGGTCAATGATGTTCCGATGGCCGAGAATGACCAGTTTCAAGTAACGCAGGACGGTTCGATTGATGGAGACGTTTCGCTGAACGATACACTTTCGGGTGACGGCGGAAATACCTGGGGTGCAACCAGTACAACTTTTGGTCAACTGATATTCAATCCTGGCGGAACTTTCACTTACACGCCTGACCCCGGGTTTAACGGACTCGACAGCTTTACCTACCAGATATGTGACACCGACACCGACTGCGACGCTGCCACCGTCACGCTGGAGGTGTTACCGCTGGACATCTTTGCCGACGGGATGGAAGGTCCTTAGTAACGGTTTCGACATGGCCGAGATAAGTAGGCCCCGGTGCTGCGAAGCACCGGGGCCTTTTCATTGAGCATCATGGCGACTCGAAGCCGTCGCCGAAGATGCCAACCGGCGACACGGTGACCGTGGCATCGGCGCTGTTGTTGCCGCTGTTCGGGTCGGTCTGGCTGGCATCGATGGTGATGCTGGCAGTGGCGACGTAGCTGGTGCCAGGCGTCGCACCCGGCGGTACATCGGCGCTGATCGTGTACATCACGCCGCTACTCCGGTCCATGCTGATGCTGTGCGACGGCAATCCCGTGCCATTTGCCGGGCAGCTGGCGGTGGGGTCGGCCACACAGCTCCACTGCGGGTTGTCCAGCGCGGGAACGATGTCCACCAGAAGATCGGCCGCCGGAACGTCAACGGTCGTGCTCAGGTTGTTCACCGTCACCTCGAAGCTCACCGTCTCGCCGGGCACGGCCTGCGTCGGGTTGGCGATATTGCTGATCGCGAGGTCGGCACCGCCGTCGTTGTCGGTGATGCTGACGCTGATGCTGGCGATGCTGACGCCATCGTAGCCGCCACCGCTGGCGCTGTGGCTGAGCAGGCCGCTGTGCGGGCCTTCGTCAACGGCATCATCGACGGCGGACACGTTGACAATCTGTGCCACGCTCCAGTTGCCGGCATTGAACTGCAGGCTGGTCGGCAGCACCGAAACCTGGGTGTCTGGCGTGATGTTGATGGTCACCGTGCCGCTGGGCTCGGCGCCGAGCACCACGCTGTAACTGTCGCCGCTGCCACCTTCGGTAGCTGTCGTGCTGCCGCCGCTTTGGGTGATGATGACGCTGGGCACATCGTTGTCGGTGATGGTCAGCGTGTGGCTGGCCGGCGAACCTGCTGTCACCGCTGCCTGTTGGCCGGTACCGCCGCCGGATTCATTGCCGAGACCGACGATGACCGTCTCGCTTGCTTCGACGATCGCATCGTCGACGATGTCGATGGAGATGTTCTGTGCCGCCCCGGCGGTGTTGATGTTCAAACTGCCGGCTGCCAGCGTGTAATCAACACCGCCACCAGTCGCCGTGCCACCGTCGATGCTGTACGGAATGCTGATCGGCGCAGACAGCTGCGGGATGCCGGTGCCGCTGGTGTTGAAGCTCATGCCCACTGCAATGTTAACCGTGCCCGCCGCTTCACCGACGCTACTGCTCGCGGCGCTGAAGGCATAGGTGGCGCTGTCATTGTCGGTGATTGCCGTGTTGACGCTGGCGACCGCAACACCGTCGTAGCCGCCGCCACTCGCAGCGTGGGTGATGCTGCCGGTATGCGCGCCTTCGACGGTCCGGTCGTCGACGGCCGTCACGGTCACCGTCTGCGGGGTGGCCCAGTTGACGGTGGTGAATGACAGGCTGGATGGCGACACCTGCACCTGCGCGTCCGGCGTGATGGCGATGCTCACCGTGCTGCTGGGCGCTGCATTCAGCACCACATCGTAGCTGTCCGTCGCACCGCCTTCGGTGGCGCCGCTGCCGGTCTGGGTGACGCTGACACTGGTACTCGAGCATATCCCCGAGCCGACATTGCAGACCGACGGCGGAATGCTGGCGCTCAGCTTGGTGCCGGCACTGACGCTGGCCGTGTTCAGCGAATACTGGGTGAACAGCGATCCGGTCGACGCCGCCTGCACGCCGATCAGCCCCAGCGCCGCACCCGAGTGAGAGCCGGTGCCGACCTGCGCGTAGATGAAGTCGAACAAATTGCTGCCTTCGTGGAAAACGATGGCGAAGTTCAGGTTGCTGGCGCTGCCCGAACAGCAGTGACGGCCGCGCCACTCGACGATCCACTCGCGATCTGGAGCGATACCGACCAATTGGGTATAGATGCCACCACCCGTGGTGTTGGTCATCAGGTCATCCCAGTAGGGCATCAGTACCGGCGCGTTGGGCTGGAAAGTCGTTGGGTAATCTCCCGAGCCATCGGTCGGCAAGGCCATCGGAATGTAGTTCTCGCTGCCGCCGGATGGCGTCATCTGCAACGTACCGTTGGTGCTTGCGCGGATCGTGTCGCCACCGCTGAAGCTGGTGCCGTAGACCGAGAAGCTGAAACCGGCAGGAACGGTGATGTCGGCCAGCGCGTCGTCGGCTGCGCTGCCGCTGACCAGCGATCCTCCCGCCGGAATGCTGGCGCCGCTGCTGCTGGTGAAGTCGTAGTTGCCGTCACTGGGCTGTCCCACCGGCAGCGTGAAGCTGTCAGCCAGGGGTGAGCCGCCACCGGCCCAGGTCACATCAATGTCGAAGTCGATGTTGGACAGGCAGACCAGCGCACCATCGGTGCTGACTTCGATATCCGACAGGCTGGTCCGCTGCTCGCCGGCGGGAATGTCGGCAAAGCTGATGACAGGCTGCGTGATGCTCACGTTGGGTGTGCTGGTCGAGACCGTGGCGCTGACTGCGGTAGCGGTGTCGATGCCGATGTTCTCCAGCGTCACGCTGAGCTGGTTGCATTCGTTCGGTTCGATCAGACCGTTGCCAGAGGTGACCGTAGTGCCGACAAAGGCCAGCACCGGTGTGGTGGGCGCGACGGTGAGCATGAAGCGCTGGATCTGCACCGCGCCGCAGTCGTCAACGGCGGAAACCTCCACGCTGTAGCTGCCAAAAGCGGTGCCAGCCGTGGTGGTGACGGTTACCGTGCCATTGGCGGCCACATTGATCGTGCCGCCGCCGGGCAAGGTGGAAGGCGACACCGACATGGCGTCGAAATTGCCATCGACATCGTCCGGGCCGCTGGTCGGTGCGTTTGGCAAAACCTCGTTGCGGTTCAGGCTGAGGTCACCGTAGGTCCCCAGCGTCGGTGCGCGATTCGCCGACACGTTGACATTGACGGAGGTCGAGGCCATGGCGCCACCGCTGTCTTCCACCGTCAGTTGCAGCGGATAGACCTTCAATCCGCTACTTGGCGCAACCAGCGTGCAGGCGGCCTGGGCGGTCAGGTTGATGCTGCCGGCGTTGTTCTGGATGCTACTGATCGTCAGCTCATCCGGTGCGCCGCTGACCGTGACCGGCAGACTGGCCGCAGCGTCCTGTCCGTCGCTGACGGTGGCCACGTTGGCGCTGGCTGCCGGGCCGCCCTGTTGCACGCTGACCGCGGTGCCGGTGGCGGTGATGGTCGGCGCGGTGTTGCTGCTGGTGATGCCGAAGTTGGCATCGGACACGTCGAAGAACACATTGCCCACGCCCTGCACACGCACGCGCGCCTGCGTGGTCGCCAGCAGGCCGCCGGGGATGGTGACGCTCTGCGAGCCATCGTTTGGCGTCGAAGCCGACAGCTCGTATGGCCAGGTCAGGCCGCCGTCCACCGACAGGGTGATGCGAACGTTGGCCGCGTTGATGGGTGTGCCAGAGGTACTGGCCACGTTCCAGGTGACTGTCTGCGTGCTGCCCGCGGCCCAGCTGACGGCGGTGTTCGGTGCGGTGACGCGGAACGGACCACTACCGCTGACGATGCTGATGGCGGTGCTGGCTTCGTTGGTGCCGCCGCCACCGGCGCGGTTGTCTCGCACGGTGACCCGGAAATTCATGGTGCGTGTGGTGCTGGGCAGCAGTTCGCCGGTAAACCAGTTCGGCGACGTAGTGCCTTCCAGCGGCGCGCTGGCCGGTACGGTATTCGCGTTGTTCAGAATGTAGCGCCAGCTGGGGAGCGCCCGGCTGGGCGATGGCGATGGCGTGAAGGAGCGAAACAGCGGGCGCGATCCATCGTCCGTAAGACTACCGGTGGTATTGCGTGCCCCGAGGTCGAATTCTTCCCACAAATAGGTCAGTGCGTCGCCATCGCCGTCGTTGCCGGATGCGGTGAGCTCAAACGGCGTCTGCGCCGGAATCGTGTAGCTTGCGCCAGTGCTGACGGTGGGAACCGCGTTCCCGGTAGCCGTCAGCACGCCGCAGGTGCCACCGCTGCCGCTGGTGGTGTGCGCGATGATCTCGTTCAGGCTGACGCGGTGGAAGTAGTCTTCGCTATGCGGCTGCAGGTCATCGCCACCACAGATGCCCGCATAGGCCTGGATGGTGATGCCGCTGCCCGGCTCATAGGCGGTTGAAGCATTGCGATTGGTGCTGCTGCAGTTGACACCGGAGCCGTTGAAGGTGTGGTTGCCGCCGAACTGGTGGCCCATTTCGTGTGCCACGTAGTCGACGTCGAAGGCATCGCCCACCGGGCTCGGCGAGCCGGTCAGTCCGCTCGCCTTGCTGCCGGTACAGATCACGCCAAGGCTTGCCACACCACCACCACCGGTGCCGACCAGATGACCCACGTCGTAGTTGGCGCTGCCAATGATCGAATTGATGGTCGATACGTTGGCGCTGAGGTCGCCAGATGTATTGGCGTAGGGATCGCTGCCTGCATCGGTGAAGATGATCTGGTCTTCGTTTGCCACCAGCTGGAAACGCACGCTGACTTCGCGCTCATAGATGCCGGTGACGCGGTTGATCGTGCTGACGATGCCCGAGAGGCCGTCAACCACGCTGCCACCATGGAAGACCGTGTATTCGCCGGTGGCCGCAACCGCCAGGCGATAAGTGCGCAGGTTGGCGCCGGACGACAGGGCGGTTGCCTTGCCGCGCATCGCGGGATCAGCGACTTCCTTGGATGAGATGGCGCTACCGTCCACCTCACACAGCATCTGCTTGCCGCTGTCGTAGTCGTTCTTGCGATAGGCGATGTAGTTGTCGGTGTCGCCCGGCTGGTAAGGGTCGACGTAGCTGGTGCCCTGCCAGGAGATGATCTGCGCGTGGAAGCCCTTGGGTGTCATGTCCAGGCGCGCCGTCGCCGACGGATCGTCGACGCCCTGCGCCACCCAGGTGCGGATCTGCGGGTATTTCTTCGCCAGCGCGGGTGCCATCACCGGTGATTCGGCAATGCGGAAGTCGGCGTAGCTGCCATCCGGCATTGGCAGCGAGAGGGTGGTCTGGCTGCGAATCACGGCCACGTCGCGTTCCATGGGCGCGCCCATGACCCGCTGGTCGAAGGCGTTGCGACTCAGGCGAAGCGTGCGATAGCGATGGGGAACGACTTGCCGAGCTGCGGTGGAGCGGGCGATGCCGGCTTCGGCAACCTCGTCCCAGACACCGTCCGGCGATGGTTTCGCCGCCAGTGCCGGCTGAAACATGCCCATACATGCCAGCAACAGGGCGATGCCCCACCCCTGGCTGACCCGCCACCGTGACGACTGCTTCATGCTTTTCCCCGGTCCAATTGCCCCTGTGTGACCGTCCATGATACCGCTGCGGGAGAGGTCAGGCTGTGCTGTCGTTCCGGCCACCGCCCGCCCACCATCGGAAAGTGGCCGTCCGACGGTGGTGGTTGGCGATGTTCAGACGGTCCAGGACCGGCCAATCGCTATGGCATACAGGCATGTCCGTCGAGCGTGGTCAGGCGGGTGAGATCCATGCTGCCGTCGCCATAGTCAGCGTAGTCCGCATCCCAGTTGATCTGCGCCTGATTGGCGCCGTCGACGCTGAAACGCAGCGTGCCCCACGGCTCCTGAACCTTGTCGGCCGCATCGTAGTTCGGTGGGAAATCCGGGCCGTGGGTGATCACCATGGCCAGATCGGCATGGTCGCCGTCCACGGGCCCGCTGCCGATCAACCAGCGTGGTTCACCATTCAGGTAGTGGTACCACACCGCCAAGGCTGTCCTGGCATCGCCGCTGTCGAGTACCTCCAGCTGCAGGCCATGACCACTCTGCTGCGTATTGAACCAGCTGCCGCTGTGGCAGCCACTGAGCTGATCGCCTTCTGTGGAATTGGAGACATTGCTGAGGCGGATGATGTCGGCTTCACCGCTGCCAAGGCCTTCGACCTCGCTGGTCCACGTTGCGTGGCCGTGGTCGCTGTCGTCCATGACGACCTGCAACGTACCGAATGGCTGCGTGGTAACCGAAGCGGGATCGAAGTTCGGGGGGAAGTCACCGCCACTCAGCAACGTCATCGGAATCGTTGCCCGATCACCTTCAATCGGCGCCGTGCCGATCATCCAAAGCTGATCGCCATCGCGATAGGCGTACCAGCCGGCCAGCAGCGAGGGTCCATTGGCACCGGCGATCTGCTCGAAGAACCAGCCATGGCCGCTATTGGCCGGGTCGTAGAAAGCGCCACTGAAGTCATGAGTCTCAAACTGACCCATGAGAAGTCCAAGTGAATATCTTTCCGGTGTGGCAGAGACCTTCCAGCGGTCTGGGGTAGAAAAAACAACGGAAGAACCATCGGCTGAAACGCGAGGCAGGCCGGCATGCCTTGCATTGCCCGAGGCATCCGCACTGATCATGCGGCGGGCCCCGTCCAAAAGATCCTGCTCAATCAAAAGTTCACTGCCCTCAAAGACAACACTCTTGTCGGAGACAGACAAACCCCCGTTGCTAGCGGCAAATCCTGACATGGGCGCGAGCACTTCCAGATTGTTGCTGGTGCGGTCAAACAGAAATGCGCGCAAGTAGCCGTTTGGAAGGCCATCGAGATAGCCTGCCACTGAGGGGAAGGCCACCTTCTGTCCATCTGGAGATATGCAGGGCAAGTAGCTGTCGCCAGCACCCGGATATCCGTTCGGTTGGGCGGAAACGAGGCGCGTTTCTCCTGTCTGCATGTCGCGGAGCCAGATTTGTTGGGAGTTGACTGGGTCGGAAGAGAGGTTTGTGGCGTTTGATGTAAACGCGACATAGCGCCCGTTCTCGGAAATAACGGGGTTCTGAGCACCCCAGTCCGCGGGGAGACCGTCGACGCCAACACTGACCAGCGATACTTCGCCTGACTTCAGATTCCTGCGATAGATCTGACTGAATCCGTATTCGGGCTCCCCTTCGCTGGGAATATTCCAGCTGGAGAACACCAGGAAATTGCCATCACCGGAGATCTCACCGGTCTCGACACCCATGGCATGGCCAAAATCGTCGTCACTTCCTACGACTGTATTGCCATTCTTTCGATCCCTGACATACATCGCACCGGAGGCGCCATCAGGATAATCTGAAGTCAGATTGAGGGAGAACGAGCGGAACGCAACATAGCGCCCATCCGACGAAATGGATGGGAACTCGCTGCTGCCATCGGCCTGGACACCGTCAGAATTGACTGAAATCAGCTCCTTGCTCTGCGTGGCGCGGTCAAACAGAAAAACATCTTTGTGATCGAAGTAGTTGATCTGGTCGTTGGTGGTGTATCCAGACGCATAGGATGAAAACACCGCATATCGGCCGCTTCGGGAAAGTTGACGAATACAGCTGGCTGAGGGCAGTTCATGGTTCACAGCAGCGAAGGGGCCGCTTTGATCCGCCACGCTGACAGCTTCTTCCGTAGGCTCCAACTGCGAATCCTGAACTGTTAACACCGAAAGTTCGTAGTTGTAGGTGAGATAGAGAATCTCACCTCCGTGTTGTGAAACAGACCAGCTTCCGGGCTCTGGGGGAAGGTTCTCGTCTCCGCTGGAGGCGAGCCTGATGTCGATAGTTGTTTCTGTCGTCACGTTTCGAAGGAACAAGCCACTGCTGTGCTCTGGGTCATTGCCGGGCATTCCTTCGGGAGACGCCGAGAAAAGAACATGACTACCATCAGGAGAGATTGACGGATACGCCGACCAATTGGCGACCTCCTCGCTGTTTTCCTTGCGGGCGACGTCTTCGACGATCCCAGTAACCTGATCAAAACGGTATACGCCGCTCCACCCGTCAGATCCGCCGGAGTTTGACCCGACATTGGTAGCGCCAGTCTGGAATACGATAAATCTGCCATCGGAGGAGAAAGAATAGTTTTCTGTCGCGCCATCCAGTGCGCTTGAGTCACTCGAAAGATTCGGTCGTGTAATCGAACCGGACACCAAGTCAGCGATATGCAGCTGGGGCCAGCTGGCATCCTGCGAGGGGCTTGCCAGATCGGAGCTTTCGGAGAGAAAGGCCACATAGCGGCCATTGCCGGATATCACCGGCTGTGACCCGCCGCCATGTTTGCCCGCGGAATGGCTTAGAAGTGTGACTGCCCCGGTTTCAAGGTTTCGCACGAAGACATCAGGCTTTGTGTCCGTGTCATCGGGGCTAAGATTGCTGGATGAGCTTTCAAACGCAATCAACGAGCCATTGTCTGACAGTGATGCGACTGCTCCATAGCAGCCCTGATTGCCGAATTGCCCGGCTGCGTTGGCACATGCCTGCTTGAGGTTTCGCCCAAAGCGATCAACTACGTAAATTCCGCCTGAGGCGTTGCCATCCACCTTCAGTTCGGGGGCATCTGAGTGGAAAGCGACATGTTGACCGTCGCCGGAAATGACCGGTCGCTTACTGTGGTCGGTTAGCTCTAGTCCGTTCTTGTCCAAGCTGATTCGCGTAGTGGTTTTTGCCACGCGATCACGCACGAATACATCTGCCCTGCCGTTTCGGTCATTGGCGACAAGGTTGCTCGCGCCGGACTCGAAAACAACAAATCGTCCATCATTCGACATGTGGCGCAGGCCGATCTCGCCTAGCAAGGCGACAACCGGCTCGTCGATGGGAGATGTACCGGGGATGGTTTCCGACATTGGATGGAGCAAGGCAAAGGAGCCAGCTTGTGGCGTCGACTGGCCAGCTTCGAACTTTGTCAGACAAAAGGACGCGACCGCAGCCAATAGGAGGCTGCGCTTGTTGAAAATGGACATGAGATATCTCGTCAATGAGTCAGTGCTACGCGGCAAAAGCGGGAGCCGGTAGCCGAGCAGAAATTATATGTGAACGGCGTCACGGTTCGGTGACATGCATCGATGGACTCGCTAACGGCTCAACAGGTTCGCCAGCCAGGTCGCCAGCTTGCCGTAGGGCGGGTCGAAGACGCTCATGGCGTTTAGGCGCGGCTGGCGGACGATGGGCATGAGCTTGCTGAAGGTGTCGAAGCCGTACTGGCCGTGGTAGTGGCCCATGCCGCTGGCGCCGACACCGCCGATGGGCAGGTCGTGCTGGCCGAACTGGATCAGCGTGTCGTTGACGCAGACGCTGCCGGCAATCACCGCATCCAGCGTGCGTTCGAGGCGACGGCTGTTGCGGTCGAAGGGATAGAAGGCGAGCGGTCGGTCGCGGTGCTGGATGTAGGCGATGGCTTCCTCGATGTTTTCGTAGCTCTGCACCGGCAGCACCGGGCCGAAGATTTCCGCCTGCATCACCGCCGCTTCGTCTTCGGGCTCGAGGATCAGCGTCGGCGGGACAAGATACAGCCCTTCGTAACCGGCTTCGTCGACATTGCCGTCGGGCAAGTGCTGGATGATGTCGAGGCCGCGCATGCGGGCGTCGTCGATCAGGCCATTGAGGCGCGCGGCTTCTCGGTTGGAGATGATGCCGGTGACGTCCGGGTTGTCGCGCAGCGTCGGGTAGCGGCGCGCCACGCTGGCTTTCCATGCCTTGACGAAATCGTCGCGGCGGTCGCGATGCACGAGCACGTAGTCGGGTGCGACGCAGGTCTGCCCCGAGTTGAGGCATTTGCCGGCGACGATGCGCTCGACGGCTTTCTCCAGCGGGTAGTCGGGTGCGATCAGCGCCGGCGACTTGCCGCCCAGTTCCAGCGTGATCGGCGTGAGGTTGGGCGCGGCGGCAGCAGCGACCTTGCGGCCGATGGCGGTGGAGCCGGTGAATAAAAGATGGTCGAAAGGCAGCGAGCAGAAGGCCGCACCGATTTCCGGACCGCCTTCGATGACGCAGACCTGCTCGCCGGGGAACACCTCAGCCAGCATTTCAGCCAGCAGGCGCGAACAGTTCGGCGAGCTTTCCGATGGCTTCAGCATCACGTGGTTGCCGGCGGCCAGCGCATTGGCCAGCGGAATCAGCGCCAGGTTGATCGGGTAGTTCCACGGCGAAACCACGCCGACCACGCCCAGCGGCATCGGCCTCAGTTCGGCGCGGGCCGGCAGGAAGCTGGTGTTGACCCGACGGCGACGCGTACGCATCCAGCTGCCGACATGGCGATGTGCGTAGTCGACTTCGTCGAGCACGGTCATCACATCCGCAATGAGCGTTTCGTGTGGCGAGCGGCGGCCGAAATCGGCATTGCAGGCCTCGATGATGCGGTCTCGCCACTGGCGTACCGCGTTGCCGAGACGCTTGAGGTCATCACGACGCTGCTTGAGGGTGCGCGGTGCATGGCGCTGGGCCGCCTGCATCCGCTCCAGTTGCGCGGCGAGGCCGGCGGGGTCCGACGGGTTTGATGGGAGCTGGGGCTTGTTCATGCCCGGAGTTTAGCGCCGCACGGCGGCAGGCGCGTGAACGGGCCGGCTCCGGCTAAACTGAGCGAATGAACATACGCAAATACCTTGATATCGCTCCCACGCTGGGCGAACGCGTTTATGTCGACCCGGGCGCACACGTGATTGGTGACGTGGTGTTGGGCGATGACGCGTCGGTGTGGCCGGGCACGGTGATCCGCGGAGACGTCAATTTCATCCGCATCGGTGCGCGGACCAACGTGCAGGACGGAACCATCATCCACGTGACGCACGAAGGTCCGTACACGCGGCCCGGCGGTTTCCCGACCACGATTGGCGCGGACGTCACCATCGGGCATGGCGCCATCGTCCACGCCTGCACCATCGAGGATGCCTGCCTGATCGGTATGGGCTCGACGGTGCTCGACGGCGCGACGGTGAAGAAGCACGGCTTCGTCGGCGCCGGCGCCGTGGTGCCGCCGGGCAAGACCGTTGGCGAGGGCGAAATGTGGCTTGGCAACCCGGCGCGCTGCGTCCGCGTGCTCAACGAGCGCGAGATCGAATCGCTGTACTACAGCGCCAAGCACTACTGCCGGCTCAAGGATCGTTACCTGGGCCTGCCGGTCGAGGACTGAGCGATGGAACCGGATTTCTGGCGACAGCGCTGGCGCGAAGGGCGCATCGGCTTTCACCGGGCCGAGGTGCTGCCGTCCCTGGTTCGCTACTGGCCGACGCTGGCATTGCCGGCAGGTTCAACCGTGTTCGTTCCTCTGTGCGGCAAGAGCCGTGACATGGCCTGGCTGGCAGCGCAGGGGCACCGCGTGGTCGGCGTGGAGCTGGTCGGGAGCGCGTTGCAGGCGTTTTTCGAGGCAGAGGGTTTGTCACCGGAAAGCGATACCTTGGCGACCGCTGGCGGTTCGCTGGTCCGTCATCGTGCCGGTCCATACACCTTGTTCGAGGGTGATCTGTTCGACCTCGATGCTGCGATGCTCGGTGACGTCGCGGCGATCTACGACCGAGCTGCGTTGATCGCATTGCCGCCGGATCTGCGCCGGCGCTACGTTGCCCACCTCGATCGGATCGCGCCGAAGGCCTCGCAGCTGCTGGTCTGTCTGGAATATGGCGAGGGCGAGCATGAGGGCCCACCCTTCAGTGTGGATGCCGTTGAGGTCGTGACTTTGTACGGAGAGGCGCGCGTTCATCCGCTTGCCCGTCAGGTGCTGCCGAAGGACGACGGCCCGGGTGGCGTGTCGGTGTTGACCGAAGCGGTGTATCGCATCGCCGCGCCGAATATCGCGGACTGATTCCCCCGACCCCTGCCATCGGTTGATTGCCGGGCGCTGCGCATCCCGCGCATGATTCGCCATCGCGCACCGTGACCGGTCCTGTGTCCTCTCCGGTGCCCGCCAGCGGAGTACCCGACCTGAACCGTTCCAGCGCCATCATCGATGCCGACCTCGCCACGTTCCTGACCGAGCGGGTCAGCCTGATCGTCGCGGTGGTGGCCGACAGCGGCGTGCCGGACCTGGCGCTGGCGTTGGGCTGTCGCGTCGATGTCGAAGCCGGCCGGATCGACCTGATCCTGGACGAGGCCGTTGCGACCTCGCTGCTGACGCTGGTGAAGGCGGGCAGGCAGGAGGTCGCGCTGGTGGCCAGTCGTCCCAGCGATCTGCGCACCGTGCAGGTGAAAGGTGGCAACGCGCGGCTGCAGTCCTTTCCGCTGCCCTGGCTGGACGCGCTGGAGCAGGGCATTCGCGGCCGTCGGGACGAGCTGGCGAAGATCGAGTTCGGTGGCTCCTACGCGGCGACGCTGTATCACTTCAGTCCCGAGTCTCTGGTCTGCCTGCGTTTCGACGCCAGCGCGGTGTTCGAGCAGACGCCCGGACCCAAGGCTGGCCAACAGCTGGCGGGTGCATCGTGAGCATTTCCCTGTCCAGCATCCGCGAGGCGCTGGAAGGCGGATCGCCGGCGATGATCGCCACTGCTGATCTGGACGGCGTGCCCAACCTGTCCTTCCTGTCCGACGTGCAATACGTGGACGACCGGCATGTCGCGCTGTCTTTCCAGTTCTTCAACAAGACGCGCGCCAATGTGCTGGCCAACCCCTTCGCGCGGCTGATGGTGATCCACGCGCGCACGGCGGCGCGCTGGCGGCTGCTGGTGCAGTATCAGCGCACGGAGACGGAAGGCCCGTTGTTCGAGCGCATGCGTGCGCGGCTGGCCGGGATTGCCTCCGAGCAGGGTATGTCCAGCGTGTTCCACCTGCGGGGATCGGACGTCTACCGGGTGCTGGCGGTGGAGGCGATTGCCTGTGCCACGCTGCCGGAGCCACCACGGCCCAGCTGGCTGGCGCCGCTGCGCAGTGCTACCGCGCGGATCAACCAGTCCAGTGACATCGACGGGCTGTTTGACGAACTGCTGTCCAGCATCGTCCGCGAATTCGATATCGAACATGCGCTGCTGATGAGCGTTGATCCGGATAGCGGGCGCCTGTTTACCGTTGCCAGTACTGGCTATCCGGAAGTTGGCGTGGGCGCAGAAGTGGCGCCCGGCGAGGGGGTCATCGGCGCTGCTGCGGATGTCGGTGTGCCCATCCGCATCAACCATGCGCTGGCCGACCACGCCTATGCGCGTGCGGTTCGCGGTCAGATGGGCGACGACATCGAACCCTCGCCGGACTGGCGCATTCCGCTGCCGGGCTTGGCCCGGCCCGGCAGCCAGCTGGCGGTGCCAATCGGTGACGGTGAGCGCACGCTGGCGGTGCTCTACGTCGAGCATCCGCAGCCAGGCCGCTTCAGCTACGACCTCGAGGACGCGCTCGCCGTGCTCGCCAGCATGGCGGCGGCGGCATTGCGTCGATTCGATCCGTGGGTGGTGAGCGAACGGCCGGTAGTTGCATCCACGCCGCCGAGTGACTCGAAACCCGGTGATCTGCTGCGAGTACATCGCGAGGCTCGCAGCGGCGCGATTTTCGTCAATGATGAATACGTCATCCGCGGCGTGGCCGGTGCGATCCTGTGGAAGATGCTGGTGGAGCACCACACGCGGGATCGTCGCGAATTCTCCAATCGCGAGCTGCGCGCCGATCCCGCGTTGCAGCTGCCCGACATTGCAGACAACCTGTCGACCCGGTTGATTCTGCTCCAGCGGCGTTTGCTGGAACGGCCCTGCGGCGTGCGGTTGCAGAAGGTAGGTCGCGGACGCCTCGCGCTGGAAGTGGATCGCCCGCTACAGATCGCCGATACGGACGACTGAGCCCCTGCCGTTGGTCACGAATCCGCTAAGACTTCACTAAGAAAAGACGTCTTAGCGTTCATTTCGCAGCACGGCTCATCGGGCTTCCGGAGCATGCATCGCCACACCCCAAGGCGATGCCGACATGCAACCCGACTTCATCCCGCTCTGCGGCCGCGTGGCCGCCAGCCCACGCGTCAAACCCTATCGCAACATCCACAAGGCCCTGCGCCTGGCGATGACTTCCACGCTGGATGCGCTGGCCCGCGTCGATGCCGACGATGCGGTAGCCGTATCGAGTGTGCTGTCGCAGGTCGAGCAGCTGCTGGAGTTCTGCGACGGCCATCTGCGCCACGAGAACGCCTTCATGCACGAGGCACTGCGCGAGCGTGATCCCGATGCACCGCGCGATTTCGACGCCGAACACGCCAGCCAGCAACGCGTGGCGCTGTCGCTGCACCATGCCCTGCAGCGTGCCCGTCTCCACGACGCGGATACCGAGGCCGTGCTGTACCAGCTCTACCTTGTGCTGTCGGTGCATATCGCCGACCACCTGCGGCACATGGCCGATGAGGAAACCACGCTGACCGAAGCCTTCTGGGCGATGTTCAGCGACCGCGAGATCCTCGACGTCGAGGCACGCCTGGTGGCCTCGCTGACCCCGGCCGAGCGTGACGTGTCCAGCCAGTGGATGCTGCGCGCGCTCAACCATCGCGAGCGCGTCGAGTTGCTGGAAGCCATGCGCGAGGGCATGCCGGCCGCGGCCTTCGACGCGCTGCTGCAACACCTGCGCGTGCTGCTGACGCCGCCGACCTGGCGTCGGCTGGAAAGCGCCTTCCTGACGACGACAAAGGCCTGATCGGCCCGACCGACCCACTCCCGAATTCCCTCTCCCCAGGAACAACATCATGACGACCTCACATCCGCGCGCCGCTGCCGGCGGCTTTCCGGCCGCGCTGTCCTGCCTTGCGGCGGGCCTGTTCTCCCTCGGCTTCGTATCCGAAGCCGCCGCCGTCGGCACGCCGCCGAGCATCACCGTGGGTAACTACAGCAGCACGCTGGAAGACCACGCCTTCGGAATCGGCTTCACTGTCAGCGATGCGGAAACGCCTGCGCAGAACCTGCAGGTAACCGTTACTTCTGACAATCCGATGCTGGTCACCAATGCATCGCTGGTGGTGGGCCCTGGTGCTTCCGCCAGCGCGCGCTGGTTGAACATCCAGCCGGTGACCGATGCCATCGGCCAGGCCACCCTGACTTTCACCGTGGTGGATGGCGATGGTCTCAGCGCCAGCAAGGACATGCTGGTCGAGGTGACGCCGGTGAACGATGCGCCCAGCATTGTCGTCGGCAGTAGTCGCGTGCATCCGACGGGAACCAGTGGACAGGTGGTCAGCTACGGATTCGCCAGTGACATCCGTCCCGGTCCGGATGATGAAGCCGGGCAGTGGGTCGATTTCGAGACCACGGTGGAAAGCGACCCGCGAGGCATCCTCGCCAATGCCCTGATGAACCAGAACGGTGACCTCGAATACGGGCTCAGCGGCCAGTCCGGTGAAGCCGTGCTGCGCGTGGTACCGGTCGACGATGGCGGCACAGCCGACGGTGGCCAGTATCGTGGACTGCCCAGTCGCATCCACATCGCGGTGGGCGAAGGCGTCGATCTGGTGGCGAAGATCCGTCGCGAGGTCAACTACACGCGGGGCACGAGCACCCAGGGATCACCCATCGCCAACTACCTGGTCGAGGTGATGAACAACGGCCCGATCGACGTCAACGGCGTGGCTTTGCATGCACGAGTGCGCTATGGACTGGTTGGTGTGACCTGGACCTGCACCGTGCCGGACAGCGTCTGTTCGGTGGACAACGGCAGCGGTGACGTCAACGTGGTCGTCGACCTGCCATCGGGCGCGACGGCCACGGTGAACCTGGTCGGCACCCTGGATCCGCTCCATCATTTCCTGCGCATCGATTCCTGGACCGCACCGCCAAACGGTATGCCGCTCCTGCTGCCTTTCGATGACCAGAAGGTCTATATCGAGGCCATCGACGGCATCGGCCTGTTCAAGGACGGCCTTGAGTAACGATGCTTGCGGCGAGACCCGGTGCGGGTCTCGCCGGACGCGCGGGTCAGTCGCCGGTGTGCAGCGAGTGACCGCGCTCGCGCAGGGCGTCGTAGACGGCATCGGTATCTGGACGCACGCCATGCCAGATTTCGAAAGCGTCGGCTGCCTGTTCGACCAGCATGCCGAGGCCGTCATAAAGGTGCGCGGCGCCGGCGGCTTTGGCCCAGGCCAGGAAACTGCCGGCGGCTTCGCCGTAGTTGAGGTCGTAGGCGATGCAGCGTTGTCCCGCCAGCGAGAAAGGCAGCTTGATGCCGGCATCGTCGCGACCAGCCGAGGTGGCATTGATGATCAGGTCAAAGCTGCCGATGTCGCCCAGTGCTTCCCAATAGCGCGTGTGCACATGCGCTGGGTCGCCAATGGCGTCGACCAGCTTGTCCGCGCGCTCCGGCGTGCGGTTGACGATGATCAGCTCTTCCACGCCGGAATCGGCCAGCGCCGGCGCCACGCCGTGCGCGGCGCCGCCCGCGCCCAGCAACAGTGCGCGGCGCCCGCGGATGTGTTCGCGCACGCGGTCGCTGATGTCGCGCATGAAGCCACTGCCGTCGGTGTTGTCGCCCATCCAGCCGCTGCTCGACCAGGTCAGCGTGTTCACCGCGCCGGCCAGCCGTGCGCGGCTGGACATGTCCACGCAGCAGGCCATGGCTGCTTCCTTCAGCGGCAGCGTGATGTTGACGCCGCGTCCGCCACCGGCCGCGAAGGCCTCCAGCGCCGTGGGCAGTGCTTCCGGCGTCACGTCGATGGCGCTGTAGCTCAGCGCAATGCCGGTCTGCTTCGAGAACTGGCCGTGGATGAACGGTGACTGCGAGTGTTCAATCGGGTGGCCGAAAACGGCGAATCGGGCGGTGTTGGACATGTGGAATTCCGGGTATCGACTAAGTTTGTTGGCGGTCATTCTCGCGAAAGCGGGAATGGCGAGTTAAAGGGATGCCTCGTAGCGAGAAATGTACTCTTGCACTGGTAATGCAGTTCCCGTGACCACAACGTCTCCGGTGAAACGATTGACCAATAGCGGCGCATTGCCCGCAAGTTGAGCGGCTGGCGTTCTGGCCGAGAGAAATTCCTTCGTTTGGTAGAAGAACACCCAACCAAACGGCCTTTCAAGCGTTGCTTCGGTGACAACCACTATCTCGCAACCATTTTCCGCCGACACATTGGCGACATGCGGCTCAATCAGTTGAAGTGCTTGTTCCAGACTCAACATTGCATGCTACTTAACAGTTGGATCAGCTCGTTTCCCGCAACCACCGCGCCGCATCCAGCGCGAAGTAGGTGAGCACGCCATCGGCGCCGGCGCGTTTGATGCTGGTCAGGGCTTCCAGCACGCAGGCGCGTTCGTCGATCCAGCCGTTCTGGCCGGCGGCTTTGAACATCGCGTATTCGCCGCTGACCTGGTAGACAAAGGTCGGCACGCCGAACTCGTCTTTCACCCGGCGCACGATGTCGAGGTAGGGCAGTCCTGGCTTCACCATCACCATGTCGGCGCCTTCCTCGAGGTCCAGCGCGACCTCGTGGATGGCTTCGTCGCTGTTGGCCGGGTCCATCTGGTAGCTGTACTTGTTGCCCTTGCCCAGCGCGCCGGCCGAGCCGACCGCGTCGCGGAACGGGCCGTAGAAGCTCGACGCGTACTTGGCGCTGTAGGCGAGGATGCGGGTGTGGATGTGGCCGTCGGCCTCCAGCGCGTCGCGGATGGCGCCAATGCGGCCGTCCATCATGTCGCTGGGCGCGACGATGTCGACGCCAGCGCGCGCATGCGACAACGCCTGCTGCACCAGCACCTCGACGGTTTCGTCGTTCATCACGTAGCCGCTGTCGTCGAGCAGGCCGTCCTGGCCGTGGCTGGTGTACGGATCCAGCGCCACGTCGGTGATCACGCCGAGGTCGGGGAAGCGTTGCTTCAATGCGCGAACGGCGCGCTGCGCGAGGCCGTTGTCGTCATAGGCGGCGACGGCATCCAGCGACTTGGCCTCGGGTGCGGTGACCGGGAACAGCGCGAGCGCGGGAATGCGCAGTTCGGCAGCCTGTTCGGCAACGCGCAGCAGCTCATCGATGGAAACGCGTTCGACGCCGGGCATGGACGGCACGGCTTCGCGGCCATCCAGCTCGTGCACGAATACCGGGTAGATGAAATCGTCGGCGCTCAGCGTGGTTTCGCGGACCAGGCGGCGGGAGAAATCGTCGCGACGCAGGCGGCGCGGACGGGAGCGGGGGAAGCTCATGGCGAGTCCTTTCGATGCAATGCCGCCATTGTACGGCCTAGTTCAGCGTTGCCCTATGATCGCCACATGCCCGACACGCCCCTGCCGCGACGCTTTGCCCGCCTGCCGGCCAACCTGCGCTGGTCGCTGCTGACGCTGGCGGCGTTGATCGTGCTGGCGCTGGTGGCGCCCTGGCTGTCGCCGTTCGATCCGGAAACGCCGGACTGGAATGCGGTGCTGCAGCCGCCGTCGCTGGCCAGTGGTCACTGGTTCGGCACGGATGCCATTGGTCGCGACATCTTCGTGCGCAGCTTTCTCGGTCTCCGTCTGTCGCTGCTGATCGGCCTGCTGGCCACGGCGATGGCGCTGCTGATCGGCCTGTGCTGGGGAGCGGTGGCCGGCTATTTCGGCGGGCGACTGGAGCGATTGCTGATGCGTCTGCTCGACGTGTTCTCGGCACTGCCATTCCTGCTGCTGGTGATTCTGCTGCTGGCGCTGTTCGGTCGCTCGTTCGCGCTGCTGCTTGTCGCCATTGGTGGTTACGTGTGGATCGAGCTGGCGCGCGTGGTGCGTGCGGAAGCCGCACGGCTGCGAGGACAGCCCTTCGTCACCGCCGCCGTGGTGGCCGGGGCGTCGCCGTGGCAGGTGCTGCGCTGGCACCTGCTGCCAAACCTGCTGGGGCTGGCGCTGGTATATGCCAGCCTGATCGCCGCCAATGCGGTGCTGATCGAGAGCTTCCTCGGCTTCCTTGGCCTTGGCGTGGCGGAGCCGGCCAGCGGTCTCGGTTCGCTTTTGCATGACGGTAGCCAGGAGCTGGACCAGGCGCCGTGGACGCTGCTGTTTCCCGCCGTCCTGCTGGTCGCCACGCTGGCCTGTTTCCAGCAGCTGGGTGACGCATTGCGTGATGCCATGGATCCGAGGCGGCAATGAGCTGCCTGCTGTCAGTCAGCGATCTGCGCGTCGAAGATGGCCGTGGTCGGGAGCTGTTGTCGCCGCTGTCGTTCTCGCTGGATGCCGGTCAGTGCCTTGGCATCGTTGGTGAATCAGGTTCTGGCAAGAGCCTGACCGCGCTGTCGTTATGCGGTCTGCTGCCGGAACCGCTGCAAGCCAGCGGCCATCTGCAGCTGGGCGATGAGCCGGATGCCGCGTCGTCTTTCGATCTGTCCGGCGATCTCTCCGCGGTACGTGGTGGCGGTATCGCGCTGGTGTTCCAGGACGCATTGGCCAGCCTGCATCCGCTGCGCAGCATCGGCAGCCAGCTACGCGAAACCCTGTGCGTGCGTCGGGCCATGTCCCGCGCGCAGGCCGATGTCGAGGCGAGGCAGCTGCTGTCGCGGATGCAGTTGCCGGGAGCGATGCTGTCACGTCTGCCGCACCAGGTTTCCGGTGGACAGCGACAACGCATGCTTCTGGCATTGGCTCTCGCAACGCAGCCGCGCGTGCTGATTGCCGACGAATCCACCAGCGCGCTCGACCCGCAGGTGCAGGCGAGTGTGCTGGATCTGCTGCGTCGCGAAGTGCTGGGCCGCGGCATTGGCCTGATCTTCATCGGCCACGACCTGTCGGTGGTCGCCTCACTGGCGGATCGGCTGGCGGTGTTCCATCGCGGCCATCTGCTGGAACAGGGCGCGACGGCGTCGGTTATTGGGCAACCGGCACATGACTACACGCGTCAGCTGATCGCCGCCGTACGCCTGCCGGCGGCAATGCCTGCCAGTCCAACGTCGCCGCTGTTGTCGCTGCGAAACCTCCGTGTCCGCTATCCCGGCGCGGAACGGAATGCCTTGAGCGTCGATGCTCTCGACATCGGACGTGGCGAGGCGCTGGCGCTGGTCGGTGAATCCGGTTCCGGCAAGAGCACGCTGGCGAAGGCCCTGCTGCGGTTGCTGCCAGCAAGTGACGACGGGGAGATCATGCTGGATGGCATGCGCTGGGATCGCCTGTCCGGTGCGGCCCTGCGCCGCACGCGGAGGCGAGTGCAGTGCGTGTTCCAGGATCCCTATGCCTCGCTGGATCCGCGGCAGCGCATCGACCGTCTGCTCGCCGAACCGCGACGCATTCATGGCCGATCCACGGATCGCGAATCGCTGATCACCCTGCTGGCGGCAGTGGGTCTGGATGCCGACGCGCTGGTTCGTTATCCGCATGCCTTCTCGGGCGGCCAGCGCCAGCGCATTGCCATCGCGCGCGCGCTGGCGGCGGAGCCTGATCTGCTGATTGCCGATGAGGCCGTGTCGGCGCTGGATGCGCGTGTCCGAGGCGAGATCCTTGCCTTGCTCAACCGGCTGAAGGCGCAGCGTGGTCTGTCGCTGCTGTTCATCACGCACGACATGGACGCCGCCGCGGCCGTGGCCGACCGCATCGCAGTGATGAAGGATGGTGTGATCGTTGAATGCGCCGCGGCGATGGCCTTGCTGGAAGCGCCACGCCACGACTACAGCCGCGTCTTGCTGGCGGCAAGGCCGGCGCCATTGTCGGCGCAGGCCGGCTGAGCTTCAGCGAGGCTCCGCGGACGGCGAGCCATCGCCATTGTTTGGACGTCGCGATGGATCGCGACTGCGCCGCGTCTCGCCGCGTTCAGCACGTTCATTGCGGCCAGCACGGTGCTCACGCGACATGGCGCGCAACAGCGCCTGGCGATCGTCCGCGCCTCGCGCCCTGGCGAACTCCACCAGCACCGACTGGATCGCGGCCGCTACGGCCATGTCGGACTGACGTTGTGCGGCGAAGGCGCCGGCGAGCGCATCGGCATCGAAGGGTTCTGCACGCATGGCCTCGACCACGCCGCGTCGGGATTCATGGGCGTCACGCATGGCGCCGCGGATGGCATCACGGCGCGTGCCGAAACGCTGGCGAAGGTCGTTGCGCGCCGTGTCGTCGAGCTCGCGTGACAGGTTGTGGATCGACGGCAGTCCCGGCGCCAGTCCGTAGTCGCCATGGCGTTCGTTCCGCGCGTGAAACCAGTGCGTCACGAGGATGCCAATCAGCAGTGCGTTGATCAGCAGTGATGCCAGCAGCACGAAGGATCGCTGGCGACCGCCGTCGGTACGGTTGCCGGTGTTCATTGCGGCGTCTGCATCGGAATCCTTCACCATTCGCCCTCCTCGCCGAGGTCGTACTGCAGCAGTGACAGCGCATCGTCGCTGGCGACATCATCGACGCTGCTGCCGTCCATCGGCAGCCAGTTGCCGACCATGATCCCCAGCACCATTGCCGCCGCCATGGCCGGCATGGCCAGGCGCGCGCCGCCCAGCTGCCGCATCAGCAGGCCCAGCCAGGATGGCGCGGGCTGCTGCGCGGCGAAGTCAGCCAGCAGGCGGCGCCGGAATCCGGGGGATGCCTCCGGTGACTGCCACTGCGAAAGGCGCTGATCCGTCTCGGCCGCACGCTGCTGCAGCGAGCGTGCCTCCGCCGACATGGTCAGCAGGGCCTGCGCAGCATCGCGCTCCGTCGCCGGCCAGCCCGTCGCATCGCTGCCGTGTTGATCCAGCAGCTCCTCGAATCGTGACAGCGACAGCTTGTTCGGCGTTTCGGATGTCATGAGGATTCCCCCTTGCCTTGCGTCTTCAATGGCGCCAGCTCGTCGCGGAGTCTGCGCCGTGCCCGTGCGAGCAGCGATTCCACCGCTTCCACGCTGACCTCCAGCACGGCGGCGATGTCCGGGTTGCCCATGCCGTCGTAGTGGCTGAGCAGCAGTGCCTCGCGCTGGCGATCCGGCAGTTCGTTGACGGCCTGCTGGACCACGGCGTCGCGTTCGGCCTGCTGCAGCTGTTCCCTGCCGCCGGGTGTGTCGTCGACCAGCCAGTCGACGGCCTCGGCGGAATGGTCGCGCCGCTTGCGCAGGCGGTCGCGACAACCGTTGGCGGCGACCTGGTAGAGCCAGGTCGAGAACCGCGCGGCGCCGGGCTTCCATCGCCGCGCGTGCTTCCACAGTCGCAGGAAGCTGTCCTGCACCACGTCCTCGGCTTCTTCGCGGTCGCCCAGCATCCGCCAGGCGAAGGCCTGCAGGCGGCGGGCATAGCGATCAACCAGCGTCGCGGCTGCCGAGGCGTCGCCCTGTCCAATGGCGATGACCAGCGGCAGGTCGGGATCATCGCCGCCTGCCGTGGTCATCCGTTGGCGGATCGCAAGCCGGGCACGCCGCTGGCGCTCAGTCGCCCTTGTCGGCCGGCGGGGCGTCGTCCTGCCAGCCACCATGACGGCGGTGCTCGCCACGCTCGCCGCGCTTGTCGCCACGCATGCCCTGGTGATGCTCGCGCATCTCGTCGGCGCTGATGGTGCCGTCACCATTGGTGTCCAGCTTCATCATGCGCTCATGGCCCTGGGCCTTCAGCTCGTCGGTGCTGACCACGCCGTCGCCATTGGTATCCAGACGTGCCATCCGCTTCTGCGAACGCTCCTGGCGGCGCGCTTCACGGTGCGCCTTGAATTCCTCGGCGGTGACTTCACCGTCACCATTGGCGTCCAGCTTGGCGATGCGGGCATCTTCGGCAGCGTTGATCTCTTCGGCGCTCAGCTTGCCGTCCTTGTTGGTGTCGATGGCCGACAGGTGCGGCGGAAAGCCGTTGGCGTCGAGCTTGGGACCGCCTTTTTGGCCGGCAGCCAGCAGCAGCGGTGAAGCCAGCAACAGGGCCATGCCCGGGATCAACCAGCGTGACTTGTTCATGGGATGTCTCCTTGGAAAGGGAAACGGAGCGGTCGATTCCTGCTCCGTGACTCCTGCAACGCGGGGTCAGGCGGATTCCGTCGCCGCAGCATGAACCGCAGCTGTCCCGGCTGTCGAGCCGTGCACGTCGTCGGTCATGGCTTGCAGCGGTGACCGGCGCCGCTACAGTGTGGCTTTCCGTCCTTCCGGAGCCGCCCATGTCCGTCCCGTCATTCCGACTTCCGGCGCTGCTGTTGCTGCTGCTCGGCCTGCTGCTTGCCGGTCCGGCCGATGCCCGTCGCAAGACGCCTGAGCTGAAGCCGGCGCAGTCCGGCCTTTTCGACCTTTATGCCAATGCGGACGGAAAGGTGATCCTCGGCGTGAAGGCGCTGGATGAGCCTTTCCTGCTGATGACCTCCTTGCCGGCTGGGCTCGGTTCCAACGACATCGGCCTGGATCGGGGCCAGCCCGGCGAAATGAGGCTGGTCGAATTCCGTCGTGTCGGCAACAAGCTGCTGCTGGTGGCGCGCAATACGCGTTTCGTGGCGCGCTCCGAGAATGCGCGCGAGCGGGCGAGTGTCGAGGAGGCATTCGCCGATTCCGTGCTCTGGGCCGGCGAGGTGATGGAGGGCGAGCCGCTGCGCGTGGATTTCTCCAGCTTCCTCGCCAGTGACCGCCACGGCATCGTCAGGCAATTGAAGGCCACGCAGCAGGGCGACTACCGGATTGACGACGGCCGCAGCGTCGCCCTGCCGGAGGCCTCGAAAACCTTTCCCGACAACACCGAACTCGAAGGCCTGCTGACCTTTACCGGTGCCGGCGAAGGTGCGTTCGTCCGCGACGTGGCGATGGATTCGCAGGCAATCACGCTGCGCCAGCACATCAGTCTGGTGAGGCTGCCGGGACCGGGCTACGAGCCGCGTGCCTATCATCCGGCGTCGGGCGCATTTTCGGTGGGCTTCACCGACTTCGCGCAGCCGCTGGGTGATTCGCTGGAGGTGAAGTTCCAGCCGCGGCATCGTCTGCAGCGCGTCGATCCGACGGCCGAACGCGGCCCGGTGGTCGAACCAATCATCTATTACGTCGATCCCGGCACGCCGGAGCCGGTGCGTTCGGCGCTGATGGAGGGTGCGGGCTGGTGGGCCGATGCCTTCGACAAGGCCGGCTTCGAGGGCGGTTTCCGCGTCGAGCTGCTGCCCGAAGGCGCCGATCCGATGGACGCGCGATACAATGTGATCCAGTGGGTGCATCGCGCCACCCGTGGCTGGAGCTATGGCGCCGCCATCACCGATCCGCGCAACGGCGAGATCATCAAGGGTTCGGTGTTGCTGGGCTCGCAGCGCGTGCGCCAGGACATGCTGATCGCCGAAGCGCTGCTCGGCGCCTTCGGCGTCAGCGATCCGACGGAACGTCATCGACAGGCCGAAGCCATGGCGCTGGCGCGTCTGCGCCAGCTGGCCGCACACGAGGTCGGTCATACGCTGGGCTTCGCGCACAACTTCGCTGCCAGCCGCCACGGCAATGGCTCGGTGATGGACTACCCGCACCCGGACATCCGCCTCGACGGCAACCGGTTGGATCTGTCGAAAGCCTATGGCGTCGGCGTCGGTCCCTGGGACGACTTCCTGGTCGCGCACGGCTACGGTGAGTTCGCCGATGGCCGCACCGCGCAGCATCTTGCCGATCTGCGCCAGGCCATCCGCGCACAAGGTTATCGCTACATCAGCGACGGCGACGCGCGCGCCGCCGGTGCGTCCGATCCCGATGGCCTGCTCTGGGACAACGGCGAGGACAGCATCGCGCGCTACGACGAACTGATGGCGATCCGCCAGCGCGCACTGGCCGGCTTCAACGTCAACGTGCTGCCGCCGGGTCGCCAGTTGGGTGAGCTGGAATCACGGCTGGTGCCCGTCTATTTGTTGCACCGCTATCAGCTCGAAGCCGTGGCTCGCTTGCTCGGTGGCGGCGCCTTCGATTATGGCGAGGTGGGCGATACCGCTGCTGGCGTTCGCGCCGTTCCGGCGGAACGCCAGCGCGAAGCACTGAAGAGGCTGGTGGCGTCGCTGGGCAGTGGGCAGCTGGCACTGCCGGAAGCGGTGCTGCGCGTGATGACGCCACCATCGAACGAATACGGTCGGACACGCGAGGACTTCGCGAGCAGTACTTCTTCTACTTTCGATCCGATTGCCACTGTCGAAGCCGGTGCGGCGAATACGTTGCAGTTCCTGCTCGATCCGGCGCGGCTCAACCGCGTGGCCTGGCAGCGCGCGCACGACGCCCAGCAACCCGGCGTGCAGGAAGTGCTGGACGCGCTGATTGCCGGCAGCTGGCAGCGGGATGCGGGCAACGACAGCGCGCCGGCCGCTACCGCCGTGCAGAACGCTGCCAACTGGGTCGTACTCGACGCGCTGATGCTGACGGCGCAGGACGCCAGGCTGCATCCGGCCGTCGCCGCCAGCGTTCGCTCCGCGCTGGGTCGACTGGAGCGCTGGCTGGCCGCACATGCGGGCAGCGGCACCGTCGCCGCCAGCCGACGCGATGCCGCCAGTCGCATCACCCGCTATCTCGACGACCCGAGCTCGATCGAGCTGCGCAAGCTGCCGCCGATTCCGCCGGGATCACCGATTTGACTTGCCCGTGATGGTCGGTGGCGTGGTCACATCGTGGCCACGTCATCGTCACTGGGGCATGGCATGATCGCCACAGGGTTCTGTCAATTCGGGGAGCATCACCATGTTCGAACGTTTCTCGCGCAGCTGGTCGCTGATCAAGGCCAGCGCTTCGGTATTGAAGGCCAATCCGTCGCTGCTGCTGTTCCCGCTGGTGTCGGCGATTGCCTGCATCGTGGTGGCGGCGACTTTCATCCTGCCGGCGGCGACCAGCGGCTGGCTGATGCACGCCTTCAGTGATGAGCGTGGCAGCCCGCTGGCCTATGTCTGGGCCTTCGGCTTCTATACCGTGCAGTACTTCGTGATCATCTTCTTCAACTCGGCGCTGGTTGGTGCGGCGAGCATGCACCTTGATGGCAAGCAGGCGACGCTGGCCGACGGTCTCGGCATCGCCAAAAGCAAGATCGGCGTGATCTTCGGTTACGCGATCATCGCCGCCACGGTGGGCATGATCCTGCGCATGATCGAGGAACGTGCCGGCTTCGTCGGTAAGATTGTCGCCGGCATCTTCGGCGCGGCGTGGACGATCAGCCAGTTCATGGCCGTGCCGGTGCTGGTGCATCGCGACGTTGGTCCGCTGGACGCGGTCAAGGAAAGCGCCCTGCTGCTGAAGAAGACCTGGGGCGAGAACCTGATCGGCAACGGCGGCATCGGTCTGGTATTCGCATTCATCTGGTCGGGATTGATCTTTGTCGCCATCGTTCTTGGCGGCAGCGCGGTTGTGGCCAAGTCCGCTGCGCTGGGTATCACCTTCGGCGCACTGATGCTGCTGGCCTTCGTGCTGCTGGCGCTGATCCAGGCCGCGCTTCAGGGCATCTACTCTACCGCCCTGTACCGCTACGCCGAGGATGGTGAAGGCACTGCCGCCTTCGACCGTCAGACGCTGGAGAATGCGTTCCGGATCAAGGCCTGAGGCCGGGTCGTATGGATGATGCTGGCCGCCAGATCTATCTGCGATTGATCGACACCACGCAGCTCACGGAGGGTCTGGGTTTCGCACTATTGGCGATCGTGGTTGTTATCTTGGCCCGTGAACATCGATCAATAACATCGAGAATTTCTGCAGTCCTGCTTGTTGCCATCGCGCTGTCGTTGTTTGTCAGGTTTGGCATCACATCTTGGGCGCCTTACGACTGCTCCTTCCCGCCGCCAAGTCGCTGTCGAATGAGTGAGCCATGGTCGACTGTCAGTTTGATGCTGCATGGGTTCAAAGGACTGGCTCTCTTGATGGCTGGCATCGCTGCACTCGTCGGTGTTGTTGGTAGGTCATCGCCGGTGAAAGCCGCGAAGTGAGCCGTCATAGGGATTGGATTGCCAAGTGTTCTCATATGAACTCGACATCAAAGGCTGGCGGGAGCTGTGGTTCTTCCTGTTCAAGCCCAAGCAATGCCCGGTCTGTCGCCGAAGGCTTGAGCGTGTCGACGTGCGGCCGGAGTACTCGTCAGGCTGGGAGTCCGACATGACCGGGTTGAACTTCCGCTACGAGCACAAGACCAAGGAAGCCGTCCGCTATCGCTGCGACCCTTGTCACGCGTACTACTCGCTGACGGAGCTGGTCGAACGGCAATAGCGGTCGAGCGTTTGCCTAGTCGGATCTTGGCGTAGCGTACTGGTCTATCACCGCCTCGATAGCTGCGGCGCAGACGCTGCAAAAGGCCTCGGTGCGGGTGAACATCACGCAGTTGGCTTCGGGGCGGTAGTAGCCGGTGGCTTCGTAGTTGGCGCCTTCGAAGGCGCCGACGGCATTGGCGTACCTGGCCTTGCCCAGCAGGTCTTCCTCCAGCGTCTTTTCGCGGCGGAACAGGGCATTCATTTCCGACTCGGGGCGCTGGTCTTCGCGAAGCTTGGCGCGGACCTTCTGGTAATCCTGCTGGTGTTTCTCGAAGTCGGCCTTGGGCCACGGCGTTGGTAGCGGTGTGTCGCCCTTCACCATGGAGCGCCACTTGAGCTGCGTCGGATCACGCAATGCGGTGACGTTGGGTTCCCACGGCTCCTTGCGCTCGCCGCCGGTTTCGTAGGCGACCGATGATGTGTAGTACTCGTCGGCGAGGCCGGCGAAGTGGTGGCCGAACTCGTGCACGAACAGGTAGGGCGACCATTCGCTGCCGGCAGCCGCGGTGCTGTACAGGCCGTAGATGCCCCCGCCGCCGTAGGTCTCGTTGTTGACCAGGATTTCGATGAACTCATAGGGAGACCACTGCGCGATGTCGCGCAGGGCTTCGTTCTCGAAGGTCAGCACATAGCGTTCGCTGCCAAAGGCGTCATAGCGCGTGCCCAGCGGCGTCCAGCGATGCAGACCGCCGGATGGCCGCGCCACCCCGGATTCGGGCGATGGCGCCATCAGCGCGTGGACGTTGAAGTCGTTCGCGTGCTCCTTGAATGGCGACACCTTGAACAGTTCGTTGCTCAGGCGATTGGCGTCGGCGATGAACTTGTCCTGCTCGGCGGCGGTGTAGCCATCGCCGAGGATCAGCAGATCGACCTTGTCCGGCGACGGGCCGCTGTCGCGGATGCTGACCACCTCGCCGGGCTTCGGTGCCGTCGAGTGGCGAACATCCAATGCAGCCGGATCGATGTCGGTGGTCCATACCTGCGAAAACTCGTTGCGGTCATCGCGCGCGTACAGGCGGATGCGTACCGGCTTCTCCGGCATCGGGAAGCGCAGCGACTCGCTGAAGCGACGATTCATCTGCCGTGCTTCGCCGGTGGTTCGCCATTCGCCGAAGATCGAGCTGAAGCCGCGCGAATAGAGCACCGTGTCGGTGGCCGGATCGACCACCTCGAAGAAGTAGGCGCCGCGACGCAGGCGGTCGATGTTCTGGTCAGGACTTCCCGGCCACGGCAATGGCTCAATGACCACCCGATCAACGCTGTAGCTGTCGGACAGCGCATTGCCGCTGTGGCTGTAGTCAACGCGCAGTGTGCGGGTCGCGTCGGTGGCGAAGGCGTTTGCTGCACCCAGCAGCATCAGCAGGCTGGCGATGATTCGAAGCGGTTGCATGGCGGGTCCTCCCTTGGACCCGCCTATCCTGACCGGATTACCGCTGATGGCAAGTGCGCTCAGTCCTCGAAGCCGTCCTTGAAGATATTGTCCATCAAAGGAATGGCGGTGAAATTCACCGGCGGACTGAACTCCGAACTGTTGCCATCGTTGTCGATCACCATGGTCGTCAGTCCGTCGGTCGATACACCCGGGGGCAACGGCACGTTGATGGTCTTCTCGACGTTCTCCAGGGTATAGGTGTCGCGATGGATGAACTGACGACCCTGGTTGGTGCCACCGCCCTTGAGATAGAAATCCACGCTTAGCGGATAGACCGAGCTTCCAGTATCGCTGTCCACGCGGTAGGTCACCGAGAGTTCGCCGACACCGCCGACCAGTGCAGTGATCACCGGGTAGTTCTGCCGGTTGTTGGGACCAGTGTCTGCGTCGAAATCGTCATTGTTGGTGACGCTGTCATCATCAATGTCGATGCCGATGTCTCCATTCCACTCGAAGCTGTTCTGTTCGATGCGATTGCGGGTGCCGGAGGTTGAACCGACGCGCACGCCATCGTTATCGTTGAACACCAGCGTGTTGCCCTTGATCTCGTTGAGGTAGGCGTTGGCGGTGGTCAGCAGGATGCCGCCGTTGTGGTTGCCGAGGTCGACGCCGGGAACACCGCCGATCTGGTTGCCGCGGATGATATTGGCGGGGCTGTCGATCTGGATGCCGTCCGAACCGTTGTCGCCGATGACGTTGGCGCTGCAGCCGTTGTCCGGGTCGCCGATCAGGTTGCCGCCACCGGGCAGCCAGATGCCCTCGCCGACATTGCCGGCGAGTTCGTCCCCGCTGCCGACACCAATGCGATTGCCGCAGACATCGGTGCCGCCGCCCTCGAGGATGATGCCCTGGTTGTTGAAGCCGATGCGGTTGTCCTCGATGCCTGTGTTGGTGGCGCCGTTGCGGACGCGTACGCCAGCGGTGAGGAACTCGGCGCCGGTGTTGTTGCCCCAGTCCAGGCCGCTGTTGCTCATGCCGATCTGGTTGCCGCTGATCACGTTGCCATCACCGCTGACCACGTCGATGCCGTCATCCACCATCTGCGCGATCGAGTTGTTGGTGACGTTGTTGTTGCTGCCGGTCAGCACCACGCCGTTGTTGCCGTTACCGAACAGCACGGCACCCTGCAGGCCAATCAGGTTGTTGCTGATGGTCGTGTTGTCGGCATCGACGCGCACAGCATCGTCGGTGTTGAGGTAAATCTCGTTGCTCTTCACCTCGTTGCTGCCGCCGTTGTAGACATAAACGCCGCGGCTGGTGTTCTGGTAGATGCCGTTGTACGCGACGAGGTTTCCGGTGGAAGCGAACAGGTTGCCAATGGCGACGCCATGGCCGGTGTTGCCGCGGATGAAGTTGCCCTGTGTCGCAGTGAAGCCCAATCGGCTGCCCGTACCGTTCAGCGACACCCCGTTGCCGCCGTTGTAGAGGATCAGGTTGGCGTAGATGTACTGTCCGCCAACCTGTGCACGGATGCCGTCCAGCGTGTTGCCGCGGATGGTGTTCGGGGCGGCGGTGACTGCACCGCCGATGCCGCCCTGGAGGTCGCCGATGCGATTGTTGGCGCCAAGCAGTTGGATGCCATGCTGCGAGTTGCCCATGGTGACATTGCCAAATGGATCGGGCCCGATCAGGTTGCCGGCAATAAGGTTGTCACCACCATTGATGACGTAGATGCCGGATTCGCCGTTGTTGCTGATGGCGTTGCCGACACCGTCGACGACGCCGAAGGAGAGCACGTCCTGACCGATCACGCAGTTATCACAGCCGCTCAGGTATACGCCGGCGCCGTCGTTGCCGTCTATGGTGCCGTTGCGGGCAATACCGATCCAGTTGCCATCAAGTGTCGTGATAGTGCCGTTGACAACCTCGATGCCGTTGTCAGGGAAGCCAGTGACTCCGATGGCGTGTATGGCACTCAGCGAGGTGCCATTGATGCGGAAGCCGTCGGCGGTGGTGCCGGTCAGGCTGCCGCCGTTGATGTAGACCGAAGGCGGCGCATCGGCGGTTTCGGTGGCAGAGCCGTTGTAGCTGGGAGCCGTGCGTCCGTCGATGATCAGTCGTTCGGTGATCGTCGGCAACGGCGTGCCGCTGATGTTGATGACGATCAGCCCCAGGCTGAATTGGATCTGGTCGGTCTGGGCCGGGTTTCCATTCGCATTGGCCTCTTCGATCGCGGCGCGCAGCGTGCATTTGTTCGGCGAGCCGGTGGAGATGGCGCAACTGCCATCGCCCGGGCTTGCATCTGGCAAGTCGTCCAGGCGGTTCACGGTGAAAGTGGTCGCCGTGGCAGGAAATGCCGCCACCAGCAGCAATGCTGCCAGCAGGCGCAGCCCTGTGTGCTGGCGCTTCTGAGGGTGCAGGTAGGGGCGGAGGGTATGGGTCGGCATCATGGTGGTTTCCGGTCCTGGGTCGGTGGGTGGTGCGGCTCTCGCCGCGAGTCCCCGGTACTGACCCATTCGGAATTTCCGCTGCCGGACTGCCACCTCGACTTGTTCCGCCTCGCGCTGGAGCGTCCGTGAAACTGCTGGCGGTCGTCACAGTTCCGGAACTTGTTGAAGGCAATCGGGTTTTCTGTACGAAAACGTGATCGGTTACGCGGTTCTGCAAATGCATTGGTTACAAAATGTCACAACGCCGACACGAGCCGCGGCTCCCCCTGTTCAAAGCTGATTCAGCTTGTGTTCGGCCTCTAATCATTAAAATGTCGTGAAAATTCGGTCAGTTGGGGAGACTTTCTGACCAAAGAATCACAAATAATGCGCAATGCCCTGAAATAACAATGCGGCGCTCCGGCGCCGCCATAACAAGAATTCCTGCCATGACCCAGCTGCCAGCGATGCTGAACCTCCTGATCCCGATGTTCGGGACGGTGGTTCTGCTGGTCTTTTCGCTGCGCCGCGTGCCCGAGGGCGAGGCCCGGCTGGTCAACCGCTTCGGCCGCTATCACCGCACCCTCAAGCCCGGCTGGCGCCTCTGCGTTCCGCTGCTGGACCGCGACGGTGGGCGCTATCCGTTGCTGGGACATCACGTCGAGGTGCATCTGCCGCAGGTGCAGAGCGACGCCGACATCTATTTCCAGGTGCTGGAGCCTTCGGTGTCCGGTCCGGCACTGAGCCGTCTCGATGATCTGGTGACGCTGGAAGCCACTGCACGCCTTGCCGATCTTGGCCGCGAGCGTGCCAGTGACGACAGCGAGGCCAGCCTCAGCGCGCGCTATCGGGACAACCTGAATCGCCATCTGGGCCGGTTGGGCCTGCGGGTTATCCGCTGCCAGCTGCACCTGCCCACGCTCTGATCACTTGCTGATCTTTCGGTGATCCGCGAGTCGGCGCTGTTTGCCGCTGGCCGTCGACGCACCGATACTGGGCGGCCTTTTCGAGCCGAATCCGCCCCGACGCCGTGTCTGCCTACACTTCCGACGACCTGCTGAGCCCTGATCCAGCGCGCCGACTGGCGTCCGGTCTTGAGGTATTGGGCCAGCCGGAAGCGCTTCGCGGGCCGCTGTCGACCTATCTCGACCTGCTGTCGACCTGGAACCGGACCTATAACCTCACCGCCATCCGCGATCCGGCGGAGATGGTGACCAAGCATTTGCTGGACTCGCTGGTGATGGCGCCGTTCTTCGGCGACCAGCGCCTGGCCGATCTTGGCACTGGCGCCGGATTGCCGGGTATTCCGCTGGCGCTGGCCTGCCCGGAACTGCGTGTGTCGCTGGTGGAATCGGCCGGCAAGAAGGCGCGCTTCATGCGTCACGCGGTGCGCGAGCTGGGCCTCGGCGACCGGGTGACGGTGCACGAGGCGCGGATTGAATCGGTGCCCGAACCCGGTGCCTACGACTGTCTTACCGCGCGGGCCTTGGGTACCCTAGCGCTGATACTGGACCTCGGGGGACGGCTGCTGCGCCCGGATGGGCAGCTGCTGGCAATGAAGGGCCAGGTACCCGACGAGGAGATCGCGGCGCTGCCCGAAGGCTGGGCGGTGACGGAGATCGTTCCGCTGACGGTGCCCGGCCTTGATGCCGAGCGTCATCTGGTTCGCGTGTCGCGCAGCACCGGTCAGACCAGTACCGCCCAGAGCAGCAATTGAGACAAACGCATTTCGACGGAATCGAGACAGACATGGGACGCATCATCGCCATCGCCAACCAGAAGGGCGGCGTCGGCAAGACCACCACCGCCGTCAACCTCGCCGCCGCGCTCGCCGAAGCGCGGCGCAAGGTGCTGCTGGTGGATCTCGACCCGCAGGGCAACGCCACCATGGCCTCTGGCGTGGACAAGCATGACGTCGAGCTGTCCGGCTGCGAGGTGCTGCTGGAGGAAGCCGACGCAGCCGCTGCCGTGGTATCGACCAAGGCCGGCTACGACCTGCTGCCCGGCAACGGCGACCTGACCGCCGCCGAGGTCAAGCTGATGGACGCGATGGCGCGTGAACAGCGCCTGCGTGAACGCCTGGAGCCGTTGCGCGACAAGTACCAGTACATCCTGATCGACTGCCCGCCGTCGCTGCATCTGCTGACGCTGAATGGCCTGACCGCTGCCGATGGCGTGCTGGTGCCGCTGCAGTGCGAGTACTTCGCGCTGGAGGGCCTGTCGGCGCTGGTCGACACCATTCGCGCGGTGCAGAACAAGCTGAATCCGGGACTGGATATCGAGGGCATCCTGCGCACCATGTACGACGTGCGCAACAACCTGTCGAACGATGTGTCGGCGACACTGCAGGAGCATTTCGGCGACAAGGTCTACCGCACCGTGGTGCCGCGCAACGTGCGTCTGGCCGAAGCGCCCAGCCACGGGCAGAGCATCGTTGAATACGACCGCGCCTCGCGCGGCGGCATCGCCTACCTTGGCCTGGCGGGCGAGGTGATCCGGCGCGAACGGACGCGCGACAGCAACCCGGCTAAGGAAGCAAGCTGATGGCGACCAAGAAGCGCGGCCTCGGTCGAGGCCTGGACACCCTGTTGAATCGCGATGTGAATCGCGATGCCGACAGCGGCACGAAGGCGGAAAGCAAGGAAGCGCTGCGCCAGCTGCCGATCGAGCAGCTGCAGCCGGGCCGCTACCAGCCGCGCAGCCACTTCGATGCCGACGCGCTGGCCGAGCTGGCCGAGTCAATCAATGCGCAGGGCGTGATCCAGCCGGTGGTGGTGCGGCCGATCAGCGGCGGCAAGTTCGAGATCATCGCCGGTGAGCGCCGTTGGCGCGCCGCGCAGAAGGCCGGGTTGCGCGACATTCCCTGCGTGGTTCGCGAAACCGACGACAACGCCGCCCTGGCGATGGCGCTGATCGAGAACATCCAGCGCGAGGACCTGAACCCGTTGGAAGAAGCCCTGGCGCTGAAGCGGCTGGTGGACGAATTCGACCTCACCCACCAGCAGGCAGCGGATGCCGTGGGCCGTTCACGCGCCGCGGTCAGCAACCTGCTGCGACTGCTGGAGTTGCCCGAGGTGATCCGCAAGCTGGTCGACGAGCGCCAGCTGGAAATGGGACATGCCCGTGCGCTGCTGACGCTGCCGCAGGCACAGGCCGAGGCGCTGGCAAGGGAAGCCGCGGCAGGCGGCTGGTCGGTGCGCGAGGTCGAACGTCGTGCCACCGCGCTGCTGAAGCAGCCGGCAGGCGCGCCCGCCAAGGGCAAGGCTGAGAGTCGCGATCCGAACATCGATGCACTCGAACGCGAACTGGCCGAACTGCTCAACGCACCGGTCAGCGTGCAGCACGGACGCGGTGGCCGCGGCAAGCTGGTGCTGAGTTACCACAGCCTCGACGAGCTGGACGGCATTCTGGAACGGCTGCGCCGCTGAGCAGCGTCTTAACGCCGATTTTTGGGCCGGGCCGTTAGGCTTTCCGCCATTCGCCGATCACGGACTGACATGCCCGACGCTGCCGCCCCGAGTCCGACAACCCGACGATTGCTCTGGGTCGGCTTCTATCTGCTGCTGGCCTTCAGCTTCCTTGGCAGCCGCCCGATCTGGGATCCGGACGAGGGTCGCTACACCAATGTGGCCCTGCACATGCTGGAGCGTGGCGACTTCATCCATCCGATGCGCAGCGACGAGGTTGGACACTGGACCAAGCCGCCGCTCACCTACTTGGCCATAGCGGCCAGCATCGGGACCTTCGGGCGTAACGCCTGGGCGGCGCGATTGCCGGCTGCACTGGCGTTTCTGGCCTGCGTCTTCCTGGTTGGCCGCATGGCGCGACGCCTGGCGCCAGGGCGGGAAGGCTTTGCATCGCTGGCCTTCGCGACGATGACCATGCCGCTTGGCGCGGTTGCCCTGATCACTACCGACTACCTGCTGACGGCCATGCTGGCGCTCGGCATGTGGGGTTATGTCGAGGCGCGCTTTGGCGATCCATCACGGTCGCGCCGCAGGGCCTTGCTGATGTGGGTGGGTTTCGGGCTGGCTTTCCTCACCAAGGGGCCGCCGGCGCTGTTGCCCTGGCTGGCCATCGCCGCGCTGGAGCTGTTCGGCAACCGCCGGCGTGGACTGCCGCTGTTCGCGCTCGAAGGACCGCTGCTGTTCGGCGTGCTCGCCTTCGGCTGGTTCGCGCTGGTGACCGTGGAGCAGCCCGCGTTGCTCAATTACTTCCTCGGTCAGGAAGTCGCCAAGCGCATCGCCGGCGACGGTTTCGGTCGCAACTCGCAGTGGTACGGCTGGCTGCTGGTGTATGCGCCAACCGTGTTGCTGGGCAGCCTGCCGTGGACCTGGCGCCTGCTGAAGTCCCTCGGCGAAACGACGGGAATGCTGCGCGGCTGGTGGGCCCGCCGAACCGACGCTTCGTTGGCTGACGAAGCCCGGCTTTTGACCCTGGCCTGGCTGGCGCTGCCGCTGCTGGTGCTTTGTCTGGCCAGTTCACGGTTGCCGCTGTATGCGCTGCCGTTGTTCCTGCCCATCGCCCTGATCGTCGCCCAGTATTCGACAAAGCCGAGGGTGTGGTGGCCGAGGCTGCTGACTTGGGTGGCAGGTCTGCTTGCGCTGCGTCTGTTGGCGGCGCATTGGCCCACCTCCGGCAACGCCGAGGAATGGGCCAACGAAATCATCGCGCGAGCTCCGGGGCCGGTACACGAGGTCGTATTCGTCGACGACAAGCCGCGCTATGGCGTCCATCTCTACATCGATGCCGAAGTGGAAAAGGTGGCCCTCAAATCGCCGGACATGAGCGACTTTGGCCGGATTGCCGACCATTCCTTTGTCACCGAGGTACTGGAGCGGGAGCCGGGCGTCCTCTACGTGGCGGAGTCCAAACACTACCCACGCCTTGCCCGTGCGGCGGCCAGGGTGGGAATGGAGGCGCGGTTGCTCGGTGAGCCGCATCGTGGGCGTCGTTTCTTCATCGTGGTGCCCGCGAAGCCGGTGCCCGCTGGTCCCGATGATGCTCCCGGAACACCGGCGTCTGAACCGGCATCGGGACCGGCTTCGCAGGCGGAAGCCCCGCCGGAGCCGAATCCCGCGTAAAATCGGGCGCTTTCGTTGTCCGATCCCGCAGCAATTCCCATGTCAGTCCTGGTTACCGGCGCCGCCGGATTCATCGGAGCCCATGTCTGCCGTGCCCTGAAGGCGCGCGGCGAAGCCGTGGTCGGTCTGGACAATTTCAACGACTACTACGATCCGCAGCTCAAGCACGACCGTGTGGCCGCGCTGTGTCCGGATGTGCCCATCGAAACCGTGGATCTGGCCGACCGCGCCGCGCTTGAAGCCCTGTTCGCCAGGCAGCGTCCGCAGCGGGTGATCAACCTGGCCGCGCAGGCCGGTGTGCGCTATTCGCTGGAAAATCCGCACGCCTACGTGCAGTCCAACCTGGTCGGCTTCGTCAACCTGCTGGAATGCTGCCGGCACGGTGGCGTCGAGCACCTGGTCTATGCCTCGTCGTCGTCGGTCTATGGCGGCAACGCCGAACCGCCTTTCAGCGAGTCTCAGCGGGTCGACCAGCCGCTGTCGATCTATGCGGCGACCAAGGCATCGAACGAATTGCTGGCGCACAGCTATGCGCACCTGTACCGGTTGCCGATGACCGGGCTGCGCTTTTTCACCGTGTACGGTCCCTGGGGCCGGCCGGACATGGCGCCGCTGCTGTTCAGTCGCGCGGCCCTGAAGGGTGAACCGATCCGCGTGTTCAATCACGGCAGGATGCGTCGAGACTTCACCCACATCAGCGACATCGTCACTGGTGTACTCGGTGCTCTGGACAACCCGCCCGAGCTGACTGGCGAACAGGCGCCGGTGCGAGTGTTCAACCTGGGCAACCACACGCCAGTGGAACTCGGGCATTTCATCGACATCATCGAGCAGGCCGCCGGCAAGTCGATCGATCGCCACTTTGAGGCCATGCAGCCGGGCGATATGGTCGAAACCATGGCCAGCACCGAGGCGGCGCATCAGGCCTTCGGCTTCGAGCCGCGCACCCGCCTTGAGGACGGATTGCCGCCTGTGGTGGCCTGGTGTCGCGACTACTTTGGCGATGGCGTAGAAGAAACAGCAGAACGGAGTATCGCGTGAGCGAAACCAGCAACCGGTCCATCGCGCTCAGCGTGGTGGTTCCCGTATTCAACGAAGCCGACAACGTGCGGCCGCTGATCGAGGAAATCGTGGCGGCGCTGCGTGGTGTCACCGCTTTCGAGATCGTCTACGTAGACGATTCAAGCCGTGACACCACGCCCGACGTGCTGCGCGAGTCGCTGCAGTTCTATCCGGAGCTGCGCGTGCTGCGCCACCAGAAGCAGAGCGGCCAGAGCACCGCCGTGCGCAGCGGCGTACGGGCAGCAAAGGGCCAGTGGATCGCCACCCTGGATGGCGACGGCCAGAATGATCCGGCGGATATCCCCAAACTGCTGGCCGCGCGCGATGGAGCCGACGATCGCCACAAGCTGTTCGCCGGCTGGCGGGTGGAGCGCCGGGATTCCGGCAGCAAGCGCTGGGCCTCGCGTTGGGCCAACCGCATCCGTTCGCGCATGCTGCGCGATGAAACGCCGGACACCGGCTGCGGCATCAAGCTGTTCGAACGGGCCGCTTTCCTTGACCTGCCGTATTTCGACCACATGCACCGCTACCTGCCGGCACTGATGCAGCGTGCCGGCTGGAAGACGCAGTCGGTGCCAGTCAACCATCGCGAGCGCTCCACCGGCGAGTCCAAGTACAACAACTGGGGACGCGCCATGGCCGGCATCAGCGACCTGCGCGGCGTGGCCTGGCTGATCCGACGCTCGAAGGTCACCGGCATCGACGAGGTCGTGCTGGAGAAAGATTCGGCTGGAGCACAAGCCGACCGATGAATGAGGAAATCCTCTGGCTGGCATGGACCGGCATGGTGGTCACGCCGTGGAAGCTGATCGGCTACACCGGCGCGCTGATGTTCGCCTCGCGCTGGCTGGTGCAGTTCATTGCCTCCAAGCGCGCGAAGAAGCCGGTAATGCCACGGCTGTTCTGGTACATGAGCATCATCGGCAGCCTGATGACGCTGAGTTACTTCACCCTGTCCGACAAGGCCGACAGCGTCGGCGTGTTGCAGAACCTGTTCCCGGCCTTCACCGCGGCTTACAGCCTGTATCTCGACATCAGTCACCGCGGCTGGAACCGCGACCGCGCCGGGCACTAGGGCTTCAGTCGTAGTGCTCGATGTCGGCCAGCGCCGGCATGTCGGTCCACGGAAAGCGCCGGGATTCATAGACCGAATAGAGCGGTAGCGGCAGCGAGTGATCGCCGATGGCGCCGATGGCGACCGCGATCAACTCCGGTTCGGCGTCGAGAAACCAGAACACGGTGCTGGCGCAGTGCGGGCAGAAATGCAGCTCACCCCTGCCACCGCTGTCGCCGGTACGCACGAATACCCGTGACTCGCCTTCGATGCTGACCTGCTCGCGCCGAAAGCGCACCTGCACGCCGAACACGCTGCCGGTGCGCCGCTGGCAGGACTGGCAATGGCACATCGACACGCGCAACGGCTCGCCGAGGCAGCGCAGCCGCAGCTGGCCGCATTCGCAGCGGGCAATGCGTTCGGTTCCGGCAGTGTCCATGGTTTCCCCTGCGGATGATCGAGGACGCACTGTAGCGAGCGGCGATGCCGGCGTGGGCGGAAATCGCAGTCGCCCCAGAGACTTGCGCCGGCCGCATGGCGGCGGCATAATGCGCGGCTCGCTGCGTCCGGATCCGTCCGGAAGTGCCGAAATCCGTTGCCGGAAGCGCGATTCCAGCAACATCGGCCCGCCGCGACACCCCTCCCGCATCGCGCGTGGCCAAGGCCACGGGGCCGCTACCGTCCAGGCTATGGACGGCCAAACTAACGTCAAAGAGGTGCGTCATGGCCCGAGTTTGCCAAGTAACCGGCAAGGCGGTGCAGACGGGTAACAACGTCTCGCATGCCAACAACAAGTCCCGCCGTCGCTGGCTCCCCAACCTTCACGAGCGCCGTTTCTGGGTTGCCAGTGAGAACCGTTGGGTGAAGCTGCGTGTTTCCACCAAGGCCCTGCGCACCATCGACAAGAACGGCATCGACGCCGTGCTTGCCGACCTGCGTGCCCGCGGCGAAAAAGTCTGAGGAGGACTGAACCATGGCTTCCAAGCGCGACAAGATCCGCCTGACTTCTTCTGCCGGCACCGGTCATTTCTACACGACCGACAAGAACAAGAAGAACACGCCGAACAAGATGGAGATCAAGAAGTACGATCCCGTCATCCGCAAGCACGTGATGTACAAGGAAGGCAAGATCAAGTAATTGGTCTTGTTGGCCTGGCCACGGATCGGCCAGGTCATCTATCCCGAAAAGCCCGCCTTCATGGCGGGCTTTTTTGTGCACGGTTCCCGGGGTGCCGCGTTGTGGACTCCCTCAAGAGGTGGCGAAACACCGGCCCATGAAGCATGCGTCCCTTTTGCACACCCGAGGGGCAGTGGCGACAAGGTCTGGGCGGCAGCGTTGACGCGGGAGAAGGATGTTTCAGATGGCGTAGGCTCCAATCGGGCGCGGGTTGCCGGGGCGGATCACTCGGAGAAGATGGCGTGCTGATGGTGAATACGCTTCGTTTCGATGACCGCGTCGAACTGCGTTCAAGCCACTACGAGAGTGGCAATTGGCGCCTCGGTTCGTGGCAGGAGGTGGATGGCGCGCGCGTCACGCATCGCTGGTAAGCTGGGCGTCGCCATTCACCCGGGCCTGACGACGTGTGCCCGGAAAGCGGGGAGTCATCATGCCGAAGCGCCACCTTCTTGCTGCGGCCATCGCCCAGCTACTGATCACCCAGTCCGCGCAGGCGGCGGTTATCGTCGTCGACTCCACCGCCGATGAGCAGACCAATGGCAACGGCTGCACGTTGCGCGAAGCGATCATCAACGCTAACGCGGATGACCAGTCCGGCAGTACCGACTGCGTGGCTGGCAGCGGCGGAGACGAAATCCAGCTGCCGGCAGGTCAGACCATTACGCTGACGTCGCAGCTGCCAACCATCCAGTCCGATGTCACCATCAGTGGCGGTGGCGCCCGGATCCAGCGCGATTCGCTAGCGTGCACGCTGGATAATTTACCGACAGCGGATGAGTTCCGCTTGATGACGGTTGCCGCCCCGGCAGGGGTCTTTGCCATCAGCAATCTGGTGATGGCAAATGGCTGCGCGGACTCTTCCGGTGGCGCCATCCTGATCAGCGACATTCCCAGCACCATCACTGGGATGACGTTCGAGGGCAATCAGGCTCAGCGTGGCGGCGCCATCAGTTTCAGCGGAGAGACCAGCAGTTCCACGGTCAGCCAGAGCAGCTTCGTCAACAACACTGCGGCCCTGTTTGGCGGTGGCGCCATCTACAACACCTACACCATCCTGCAGCTGGATGACAGCACCTTCACCGGAAACAGTGCCGCCCAGCTAGGTGGTGCCATTGAGCAGCGGGGTGGGCCGGCGGCAAACATCCAGCGCAGCACTTTCAGCGGAAACCAGGCCGCGACCGGCGGTGCGATCGCTCGAAACAATGGAGCGATGGCGATCAGTGCCAGCACGCTGGCGGGCAATACGGCGAGCGGCGGTGGCGGTGGCGTCTACATGAACGCGCCCTATGGGTCGCCGAAGACGGCGACGATCACCAACAGCACGATCAGCGGCAACAGCTCCGCGCAGGGCGGCGGCATCTACCTGAAAGACGCCGGTTCGCTGGAGCTGGGCGACAGCACGCTGGCCGACAACGTCGGTGGCTCCGGCAGCCAGATCTACTGGACCGAGGGCAGCACGGTGAATGTTACCGGCTCGGTGCTCAGTGGCGCGTATCCGGCCTGCAGCACGGTCAGCACCTATCCCAGCGGCAGCTACAACCTGACCACGGATACGAGTTGCGCGGTGGTCGGTGCCTCGGTCGTTGCTGCCAGCCTGCTGAATCTTGGGCCGCTGCAGGACAACGGCGGACCGACTGAAACCCGCGCGCTCGGCCCGGGTTCGGCGGCCATCAATGCCGGCGGTAGTGGCTGTGCTGCTACGGATCAGCGTGGCGAGTCGCGTCCCGTTGGCGTCGCCTGCGACGTTGGTGCCTTCGAACTGCAGCAGGTGGTGCAGAGCGGAACCGTTCTGGTGGTCAACGCCCTCGGTGATGCCGGCGATGGTTTCTGTGGTCCCGCCATCGGCGACTGCACGCTGCGCGATGCGGTGCTGGTCGCCAACAGCAACATCGACGCCTCGGAGATCACTTTCGACGGCAGTGTTTTCGACGGGACAAAGACCATCACCCTGCTGTCCGAGCTCGACAAGCTGCTGCCGCCGATCACCATCACCGGCCTCGGCGACACGGTGAACCGGAACGGCAGCTGCAACCTCGATGGCGTTCTCGATGCGGGCGAGTTCCGCCTGATGCGCATTGACTACTCCGACTTCCCCGCCAGCATCAGTAACCTCACGCTGGCCAATGGCTGCGCCGACGGTGACTCCAGCCAGCGGAACGGCGGTGCGATCCTGGCGGCATCGCAAGGCCTGACGTTGACCGACATGCATTTCGAGGGGAACCGTGCCTATGGCCGGGGCGGTGCCTTGCGCATTGCGTCGGAAGGCAGCACGGCCACCATCACCGGAGGGAGCTTCGTCGGCAACACGGCCGGTGCCGGCGGTGGCGCGGTTAGCATCACCAGCGCGAACGTGACCTTCAGCAGCGCCCAGCTCACCGACAATCGCGCCTATGACGGCGGCGCCATTCATCTGGGAAACCAGCACACGCTGACCATCAACGACAGCAGCCTGGTGGGCAATAGCGCGGCGCATTACGGCGGTGCCGTCTTCACGCCGCCGAACAGTACGCTGGACGTCGACAGCAGCACGTTCACCGGCAACTCGGCGGCGCTGCCCGGCGGTGCCATCGACGCCGGTCCTGGCGCCGGTTCGGCGATGACCACCATTACCCGGAGCGTGCTCAACAACAACTTCAGTGGCGATGTGGGTGGCGCCATCCGCAACAACGGCAACCTGCTGATTGATAGCAGCACGATTAGTGGCAACGATGCCACAGAATCCGGCGGCGGCATCTTCGCCGAGGGTGGCATGCTGACGTTGCGAGACAGCACGCTGGCCCACAACACCGCGAGTACTGATGGCAGGCAGTTCCATGCCCACAACATCCCGGTGTACGCGTATCGCAACCTGTTTGCAGGCGGGCCATCCAACTGCTTCAGCAACGCCGTGCTGGATGGTGCCGGCAATGTCGGCGATGACCTCGACAACTGCGGACCGGGCACCACCAGCGCCAACATTTTCCTGCAGCCGTTGGCCGACAACGGCGGCCCCACCTTGACCCGCGGGCTGGGTGCCGGCTCGGCGGCAATCGATGGTGCGGGCAACGGCTGTGCGGCCACCGATCAGCGCGGCGTGGCGCGGCCAGTTGGTGCGGCCTGCGATGCCGGCGCTTTCGAGGTTGATGAAGCCGGCCAGGTTGGCACCAGTCTGGTGGTGAATGCTCTGGGCGACGCCGGTGACGGCATCTGTGGTCCGGCCTCCGGTGAGTGCACGCTGCGCGATGCAGTGCTGACGGCAAACGCCGATCCCGATGATTCGACGGTGACCTTTGATCCCGGCGTGTTCGCCAATACGGTGACCATCCAGTTGGCGGGAGGCCAGATGGCGATCACGCAGCCGGCCACCATCACCGGTCCGGGGCGCGACCTGCTGACCGTGGACGCCAACGCAGCGTCGCGGCACTTCTGGATCGATGACGGATCAACGGCCAGCCTGATCAACACCCGGATCACCGACATCACCCTGGCCGGCGGCGAGGCGGGCAACCCCGGTGGCGGCGCCGTGCTGAGCTACGAGAACCTCGATCTCAGCAACGTCACGCTACGAGGCAATACGATCACGACCGGTTCCGGAGGCGCTCTTCGGGTCCTGGCGGCATCGGGCGATACGCAGCCACGTACCCTGGTGATGGATTCAGTCACCATTGCTCAGAACAGTGCCCAGTTTTCCGCCGGGGGATTCGACATCAACGTCCCCGACGGCAGTAGTCTGGATGCCGGCAACCTGCTGATCTCTGGAAATGCGGGCAGCAGTAGCGGCGGTGGGGGTGATATTCATCTCAACGACGGCGTCGTGAATCTACTGAACAGCCAGTTTGTGGGCAACCAGCTGGATGCCAGCAATGTCGCCCATGGTGGTGGCCTCAATCTTGATGCGTCTGGCTCGGTGGTCACCATCGATCAGCTGCTGGCGGACGGCAACCGAGCCGGCGGCGTTGGCAGTCGCGGGGCAGGCGGTGGCATGGAGCTGATCATGAAGGGCGGCACGCTCAACCTGAGCCATGCCACCTTCAGCAACAACCTTGCCGGCGGCACGGATAGCGGTGTGCGCTATGGCGGCGGCGCCTACCTGTACTTCGGTGGCGGCATGCAGGCAAACATTGTCGATTCGACCTTCAGTGGCAATACCGCGGTGGAGCAAGGTGGTGGCATGGTGGCAAAGGCCTACCTCGGCACTACCGTCACCTTCCAGCGCACAACGATCTCAGGCAATACGGCCGGCAAAATGGGTGGCGGTTTCTATGGCTACGCCTATGATCCCAACACGGTCGTTCGCTTTGTGGACAGCACGATTTCCGGCAACACCAGCGACGAGGGTGGCGGCGGTCTGGCTCTGGTCATTACCGATCCGAATGCGAATTTCGAGCTGACGAATTCGACGGTGACGCAAAACCGTTCCGACGCCGACATGAGCAACGATTACGGTGGCGGCGGCGTCTACCTTGATAACAGCAACCTCGGCCCACTGGTCGTCAGCGGCAGCGTAATCGCCGGCAATAGCGACGGCAGCATGAACGCGTTCAACGATATCGAGCAGAAGACGGTTGGCTTGCAGGTTTATGACAGCCTGATTGGCGACAACGCGGGCACCGTGTTTGCCGAAGCGCAAGCGCCCGACGCCGACAACAACCTGATTGGATCCGCGGGCGGCGGCGGGATCATCGATCCGCAGCTTCGCGCGTTGGCGGACAACGGTGGTTTCACGCAAACCCACATGCCGATGCCGGGTTCACCACTGATCGATCACTACGACGGCTGCAGCGGCGATGACCAGCGTGGGGTGCCTCGCGGCGTGGATGCGGATGCTGTTCCCGGCAACGACTGCGACATCGGTGCGGCGGAGAAACTTGCCTCCGACGATGCGATTTTCGCCGATGGTTTCGAACAGCCACCGATACTGCTGACCTTCAGCAAGCGCAGTGCGGAACTGTCGCGCGACAGTATCCTGCCGCTCCTGTCGACAAGGCATCGAGGACAGCCGGTGACAGTCGCGCGCGCCATCAGCCCGGGTGTCGATGCCTTCGCCGTGATCAAGGCGCGTCATGGAACGGATGGTGTCGAACTGCAGATCCAGCGCTTTGATGGTCACGACTGGATCATCGGCCGCTGGCAGCCATTGACCGGTGATTCGGTCGAGCTGCGATGGTGATCGCCACGCCATGATTCACGTCATTCCCGATCTGCTGACCGCGGAGCAGGTTGCCGTACTGCGCCGCTTCGCCGACAGCCGCGAGTTCATCGATGGACGGGCGACCAACGTGCAGTCGTCGGTGAAGAACAATCAGCAAATCGACCAGCAGGACGCCGAGGTGGAGAAGGCCGGCGACGCGGTGGTGCGAGCCCTGTTCGCCAACGCGATGGCGTCACGCGTGGCGTTTCCGAAGACCATTCCGGCGCCGACCATCGCCCGTTACCAGCCGGGCATGAACTACGGCCCGCATCTGGACGAAGCCATCCTGCAGACGAGGCCGCAGGCCATGCGCAGCGATTTGAGCTGCAGCGTGTTCCTGTCCGATTCGGATGAATACGATGGCGGCGAGCTGGAAATCTGGCTGGGCAGCGAGCGACCGCGGATCAAGGAAAAGGCCGGCGCGGCGGTGATCTATCCCACCGGTGTGATCCACCAGGTTCGGCCCGTGACGCGCGGCACCCGGCTGGTGGCGGTGACCTGGATCCAGAGCCTGATCCCCAACCCGCAGCATCGGCAGGTGCTGTTCCACCATCTGGAACTGATGTCGCGACTGCAGTCCAAATGCGACGAAGGCGACAAGCTGATGATGGAATCGGTGCGCACGCAGCTGATGCGGCTGTGGGCCGACATTTGACGGCATTGCTGCGCCCTGCCCGAAAGTACAACTGAAATCGTCGGTCCCCTGTCCTAGATTGACTCTGGCCGCCATCAGCGGCCGTCACCCTGGGGAGGGGAAGTGATGAAGAAGCAGTGGATTCGTGGCTGGGCGGTCCTGTTGCTGGGTCTGCCGTTATTGGCGGGGGCGACCTGTCGTGACAGCGTGGTGCTGGTGCATGGCAATACCGGTTCGCCGGGGGATTTCGACAACACCGTCGACGAACTGATCGATCGCGGCTACAGCGCGTCGCAGATCTTCACGCCCAGTTGGGGCAGCAAGAGCTGCGCAGCCTGCAACAATCACAGCGGCAGCGAGGAAACACCGGTCGAGAACGCGATGATCGACGCCATCGCCAGTTCCTGCACCGGCAAGGTCGACGTGATTGGTCATTCCATGGGCGCCACACTGCTGGCGCGCGTGATCGACCATGACGGCCTGCGGCCCTATGTGGACAGCTTCGTCGGCGTGGCCGGCGCGTTTCGTGGACTGTGGTCCTGCGGCAGCTATCCGTACAACGTCTGGAACAGCACCTGCGGCAGTTGGGGCCTGTCAGTGGGCAGTCCATTCCTCAACGGCATTTACGGCGAGCGTTTCGGCGACCACGTGCATTCGATCAAGTCCTACAGCGACCAGGTGGTCTGCAGCACCGGTACCTGCCTGGTCTGGGGCATCCACAGCTCGTCGATCTGGGGTGAGGACAGCAGCACGACCTACAGCTACGGTCACTTCGGTCTGCTCTACTACACGGCGTCGCGCCAGGTCGATCTGATCCAGTAGTCGTTCTGGGTGCCGCTGGCGTCACGGCGGTTGGCCTCAGCTGGCGGACGCCCCGGTGGCGTCCGCTTCGCCGAGTAGACGTTCGGCCAGCACGCAGGCATCGTTGAAGTCGCCGACGAAGTGCAGTTCGCCCTGGCGTTCACCGATGTGCATGTCGCGCAGCACCTGATGTGGCTGTTTGCGCAGGCCGGAAACGATCAGCCGGGTGCCCTGGCGACGGCAGCGTTCAGCCAGTGTCTTCAGTGAATGCACGCCGCTGGCATCGATGATTGGCACCAGTCCCATGCGCAGGATGAACACTGCCGGTGGGCGGGTGAAGCGATCCAGCACGGTGTCCAGACGGCTGGCGGCGCCGAAGAACAGCGGACCGCTGATGCGGAACGCTTCCACGCCGGCCGGCAGGATGGCGCGCTGGCCCTGTTCGCTGTCCTTTCCCAACTCGTCCTCGGGCTCGTCGATCAGGCGCACTCCGGAGCTGATCTCCACCACCTCGGACATGCGATGCATGAAGGCGAAGGCGGCGATGACCATGCCGACCTCGATCGCGATGGTGAGATCGACCAGCACGGTCAGCGCGAAGGTCACCAGCAGAACCAGGCGATCGCCCATCGGCGCCGACAGCGTGTGGCGGAAGTGTTCGCGCTCGCTCATGTTCCAGGCCACCACCATCAGCACGCCGGCCAGTGCCGGCAGCGGCACGTAGGCAGCGAGGCGCGAGGCACCCAGCACGAACACCAGGATGAACACCGAATGCAGTGCGCCGGCCACCGGGCTGCGGCCGCCGGAGCGGATGTTGGTGGCGGTGCGGGCGATGGCGCCGGTGGCAGGTAGTCCCGCGAACAGTGCGCTGGCGATGTTGGCGCCGCCCTGCGCCAGCAGTTCGGCGTTGCTGCGGTGACGGCCGCCGGTCATGCCGTCGGCGACCACGGCCGACAGCAGCGACTCCATGCCGCCAAGGAAGGCGATGGTCAGCGCGGCCGGTAGCATTTCCACGATGCGCTCCCACGACACTGCAGGAAGCGAAGGTAGCGGCAGGGAACTCGGCAGCTCGCCGAAGCGCGAGCCGATGGTGTCCACCGGCAGTTGCAGCCAGGCGGCCAGCAGCGAGGCCAGCACCACGGCAATCAGGAAGCCCGGCGCGCGCGGTGCGAAACGGCGCAGGCCGAAGATCAGCAGCATGCTGCCGGCGGCAATGCCGGTGGCCCAGACGTTTACCGAGCCGAAGCCGCCCGCCAGCGCCTTGATCTTGGGCACGAACTCCGCGGGCAGGTCGTGCAGGCCGAGGCCGAAGAAATCGTTGAGCTGGCTGCTGAAGATGATTACCGCGATGCCGGCGGTGAAGCCGGTGATCAGCGGTTGCGGGATGTACTTCATCAACGTGCCGACCTTCATCAGCGCCGCCGCCATCAGGATCAGTCCGGCCATGATCGTGGCCAGCAGCAGGCCATCCATGCCGTGGTGCTGGATCACCGCATAGACAACAGGGATGAAGGCGCCGGTCGGACCGGCGATCTGGAATCGCGATCCGCCGAACAGCGAGACAATCAGGCCGGCGACGATGGCCGTGGTGAGGCCGGTGCCCGGATCGGAGCCGCTGGCAATGGCCAGCGCCATCGACAGCGGCAGCGCCACCACCGCCACGGTGAGGCCGGCCAATGCGTCACGCTGGAGGTCGGCCAGTCCGTAGCCTTCCCGCAGCACTGTCAGCAGTTTGGGCGTGAACAGGGCGCGATAGGATGGCTTGTCGGTGGACATGGCGGCTCTTGTGGCGGGATCAGGCGCACATTATCGCGCAGCGGCGAAGCGCCCGATGGGCGCTTCCGCAACATGTTCCGACAAGGCGCCGCGCAGCGATCAGGCCGGCAGCGACAATGGCAGCGAGCGCAGTCGCTTCCCGGTCAGCGCGAACAGGGCATTGGCCACGGCCGGCGCGATGGGCGGCGTGCCGGGTTCACCCACGCCGCTGGGCGGCGCTTCGCTGGGCACGATATGCACGTCGACCACCGGCATTTCGGTGAGGCGCAGCACCTGGTAGTCGTGGAAATTGCTCTGCTGCACCTGGCCGTCCTTGAAGGTCAGCTGGCTGTGCAGCGCGGCGCTCAGACCGAAGGTGATGCCCGACTCCATCTGCGCGGCAATGCCTTCCGGATTCACCGCGGTGCCGCAGTCGATGGCACAGGTCACCTTGTGGACGCGGATGCTGCCCTTGTCCACGGAGACTTCCGCCACCTGCGCCACCACGCTGCCAAAGGATTCGTGCACGGCCACGCCGCGCGCGCGACCTTCCGCTGCCGGTGATCCCCAGCCGGCTTTCTCCACCGCCAGGTTGAGTGCGGCGAGATGACGCGGGTGTTCGGCCAGCAGCGTGCGCCGATAGGCCACCGGGTCCTTGCCGGCAGCATGCGCCAGTTCATCGACCAGGCTTTCCATCACGAAGGCGTTGTAGCTGTGGCCGACCGAGCGCCACCACAGCACCGGCAGTTTGATGTCCGGTGAGTGCAGCGTGACGCGATGATTGGCCGCGCCCTTCACATACGGCGAATCCGCGACACCTTCGACCGAGCTGCTGTCCACGCCGTCCTTGATCGAGAACGGTTCGAACGGCGTGCCCTTCATGATCGACTGGCCGACCATCGCCTGCTGCCATGCCACCGGCATGCCCTCGCCATCGAGGCCAATCTTCGCGGCCTGCAGGAACATCGGACGGTAGTAGCCGCCGTGGATGTCGTCTTCACGCGTCCACACGGTTTTCACCGGCATGCCGGCGGCCTTGGCCACTTCCACGGCCTCGCTGACGAAGTCCGAGGTCGGTGTCGCGCGGCGACCGAAGCCACCACCGAGGAACATGGTGTGCAGCTTCACCTTTTCCACCGGAATGCCGGTGATGCGCGACGCCGCCATCTGGTCGAACTGCTGGAACTGCGTGCCGGTCCAGATCTCGCAGCCGTCGGCGTCGATCTTCACCGTGCAGTTCAGCGGCTCCATCGGTGCGTGGGCGAGGTAGGGCACGTTGTATTCGGCCTCGACCGTTTTCTTCATGTCCTTCATGGCGGCAGCGATGTCGCCAGCTGTTGCGGCGACCGGACCGTCGGTCTGCGCGGTCTTGCGGAAGCTCTCGCGCAGCTTGTCGGTATCGAGCCCTTCGTTGGGGCCGGCGTCCCATTCGATCTTCAGTGCATCGCGACCTTTCTTCGCCGCCCAGAAATGATCGGCGATCACCGCCACGCCGCTCGGTACCCGCACCACCTTGCGCACGCCGGTTACGGCCAGCGCCGCCGTGTCATCCAGCGACTTCACGCTGCCGCCAATCACGGGTGGGCGCGCGACCAGTCCGGTTTTCAGTCCATCGAACTGCACGTCCATGCCGAAGGTGGCGCGGCCGGTGATCTTCTCCGGCGTGTCCAGGCGACGGGTGCGCTTGCCGATGACTTTCCAGTCCTTGCGTGGCTTCAGCGTCAACGTCTTCGGATCCGGCACGGGCAGTTTGGCCGCGGCATCGGCGAGTTCGCCGAAACTGGCCTTGTGCTTGCCTGCGCTGGCTATGCCGTCAGCGATGTTCACTTCGGCCGCCTCAACGCCGAAGCGCGCGGCGGCGGCCTGGGTCAGCATGGCGCGTGCGGCGGCGCCAGCCTGGCGGTAGCGGTCAAATTCGCTCGCGGTGCTGGTGGAGCCGCCCGTGGCCATGGTGCCGAAACCGAGGTGCGCGTATGCCTGCTCGGCGGGCGCATGCTCGACCGCGATCTTTGTCCAGTCGGCATCAAGCTCCTCGGCGATCAGCATGGGCAGCGTGGTCCAGACGCCCTGGCCCATTTCCGAATGCGCCAGAATGATGCTGACGCGGCCATCCGTGCCGATCCGCAGGAAGGCGTTTGGCGCGAATTCGCTGCTGGCCGCGGCATCGGCAGCGGCGGCGAAGCGGTTGGCGCCTGGCACCAGGAAGGCGATCACCAAGCCGCCACCCAGCGTGGCGCTGCCCTTGAGGAAATTGCGGCGACTGAGGTTGGTCGCGCCGTGCTTGGATGCATTGGTCTTGGTCGGAGTGTTCACGCGGATCTCCAGAAATTCGGTGCCATCAGGTGCCGGGTTGCTCTAGCAGCAAGCGGCGCGGCGAAAATGCGGCTCAGGACTTGGCCAGCTCGGCGGCGCGATGCACGGCGGCGCGGATGCGCGGGTAGGTGCCGCAGCGGCAGATGTTGCCGTTCATCGCGGCATCGATGTCGCTGTCGGTCGGCTCCGGCTTGCTGGCGAGCAGCGCAACGGCGGCCATGATCTGTCCGGACTGGCAGTAGCCGCACTGCACCACGTCGAGTTCGGCCCAGGCGCGCTGCACCGGATGGCTGGCGTCGGCCGGCAGTGATTCGATGGTTTCGATGGATTTGCCGGCCAGCGCCACTGCTGGCGTGACGCAGGAGCGGATCGGCGCGCCATCGACGTGCACGGTGCAGGCACCGCACTGCGCCATGCCGCAGCCGTACTTGGTGCCGGTCATGCCCAGCAGGTCGCGCAGCACCCAGAGCAGCGGCATGTCTGCCGGCGCGTCCACCTCGTGATCCTTGCCATTCACCCGCAGTTTCATGGTGCGCGCCTCGCCTCGATCGATGGACATCGAAGCCTACTCCCTTGTCGCGACGTTTGCAGGCCGGGTTCGTTGCCGCCCTCTTGCGAAAACCGTGTCGACTGCGATTACCCTTGGCGCATGGCCGATCGATTCCTTTCCGCTTCCCCGCAGGTGCTGGCTGCGGCCGCGCTCGCCGCGCGTGATCACGATGCCGCAGCGCTTGCGCTGGTACTGGATACCGAAGGCTCCACCTATGTCGGACGGGGGGCGATGGCCCAGTTCGGCGGCAGTACTGGGCAGGTTGGCTGGCTCAGTGGCGGCTGCCTGGAGTCGGCGATTGCCGAAACCGCGCGGCTCGCCGTTGACCGGAAGCGCATCGAGTGGATGGATATCGACACCCGTGACGATGACAGCCTGCTCAGCGGTTCGGCCACCGGCTGCCGCGGTCGCCTGCATCTGGCGCTGATCCCGCTGACCGATCTGGAGGGGCTGTCAGCCCTCATCGGGCACTGGCAGCAGGCGGTGGTTCCGCTGTCACTGATGTTGTCCTGCGACGGAAAGCTGCGTCTGGCTGCGGGTGACAGCGCCGGTGAATGGCAGCTCGCAACCGCGGGCGCGGCGCCGTGGCTGGCGCCGAACTGGCAGCTCGACTTCGAGGCGCAGCCACGTGTCTGCCTGTTCGGTGCCGGACCGGAATCCGACAGTCTGCTGACCATGCTCGGACAGGCTGGCTGGCGAACGCTGCTGGTCGAACGACGCGAACGCTGGCGAAGCGCGGGTGATCTGGCTGATCGCCTGATCGAGTTGTCGCCGGCGAATGCGCTGGACGATGCCGAAGTGTCGACCGCCACAGCCGCGCTGGTCATGCACCACAATTTCGAGCGTGATCGCGACACGCTGGAAGCACTGGCCGGTTCGACCATCCCCTTCATCGGCCTGCTCGGCCCGCGTCGGCGGCGCGACGACCTGTTCCGGCTGCTGTCCGCCGATCAGGCTGAGTCGCTGCAGCCTCGCCTGCACTCACCGGTTGGTCTTGATCTCGGCGGCCGAGGTGCGGAGGCGATTGCCTTGAGCATCGCCGCCCAGCTGCAGATGCTCCGGCATGGCAAATAGCGTGTGAAAGCTCGTCCTCGACATGTCGCGCTGATCCTCGCTGCTGGCGGAAGCCGGCGACTGGGCCGTCCCAAGCAGCTGCTGACTCGAGATGGCGAGACGCTGGTGCATCGCGCCTGTCGTCTGGCGATGGCGACATCACCCGAGCGCCTGCTGCTGGTGACTGGTGCGTTCGAGGAACAGGTGCTGGCTGCCGTGGCCGACATGGCGCTCGAGGTAGCCCACAACCCGGACTGGGAACAGGGACTGGCGACCAGCCTGACCGTCGCCGCAAAGCGCCTGCCCGACAGTGATCAACCCGTACTTATCCTCGGCTGCGACCAGCCGGCGCTGGAAGCCACTCATCTGCTGGCCTTGCTGCGTGCAGTGGGCGATCTGGAACATGGTCGCCGCTGTGACCATGCCGCCACCCGCTATGTCGATGCGGTGGGAATGCCCGCGCTGGTGCCGGCTTCCGAACTCCAGCGTGTCAGCGTATCGGGCGATACCGGGCTCCGGAAAATCCTTAACCGGCTAGACGCGGATGCGATCAGCATCATTGACGCAGCCGAGCTGGCGCTGGACATCGATACCGATGATGACCTTCGCTCAGCCCGGGAGCGTGGCGTGCTCGATCCCGTTTGAGGCGGAAGGTGCTCAGCGCGGTGGTGCGCCGAGCTCTTCGGCGTCTAGGTAGCGGTCACCGTTGCGATCCTGCAGGTGGAAGCGGGTGGCGAAGGCTTCTCGCTGGCGTTGCAGGTTCACCGGCCGGCCGCCGCGACTGCGCGTGCCGGGTGGCAATTCGTTGGCGCTGAGGAGACCGTCGCCGTTGCGGTCCATTTCGCGAGCGCTGCGGCCGAGGTAGTCCTGGTATTCACGCAGCGAGACACGGCCGTCGCCGTCGCTGTCGATCAGCGCCAGGTACTCCTGCGGTGACTCGACGCTCCAGATCGACGCTGCCAGCACCGAACCCGGTGCTGCGAGGCTCATTGTCGCGAGCAGCAGCGCGAGTCGGTGCAGTGGCGCCATGGCTCAGGCGCGGACGGGAACCAGTGCGTAGCCTTTGAGGCGTTCGGCGAACTCGGCCAGCGCGCGGTTGCCGGAGGCCTCGGCCTCACGGCACCAGTTGCGCAGCGATTCCAGCATGGCCTCGCTGCCGCCACTGTTGCGCGCATACACGGCACGCAGGCGCTGGCGGAACTCGAACACGGTAGCCAGCTTCGGACGCTGCGCGATCCATTGTTCGAAGCGCTCGCGGTTGTCGCTGTCCAGCCACTGGCCGTGGTTCTTCATGGCGCGACGCATGCGACGCGGCAGGCTGCGCAGGGTCTCGCCGGCCTGCTGCGCCTCGGCGCGCCAGGTCGGCAGCACCACGCCACGGAAATAGTCGCGCATCACCTGGTAGCGATGCGCCATGACGGCGCGCAGCGTGTCGGAATCCGGAAGCGCGATGTTGGCGCGGATATCCAGCTTGGGCGCCACGCGGCGAACCTTGGCCAGTCGAACGGTCTCCAGACCACGCAGTACGGCCCAGCCGATGTCGAACTCGAAGCGGCGCAGCGCGAAGCGCGCGGAGCTCGGGAAGGCATGGTGGTTGTTGTGCAGCTCCTCGCCGCCCAGCAGCACCGCCCATGGCGTGATGTTGGTGGCGCAGTCGTCGGTTTCGAAGTTGCGGTAGCCCCACCAGTGGCCGAGGCCGTTGATGACGCCGGCAGCGGCGACCGGGATCACCAGCATCTGCAGCGCCCAAAGGGTGACGCCAATGACGCCGAACAGTGCGATGTAGGCGAACAGAAGCACGGTCGGACCCAGCGACGGATAGCGGCCGTAGATGCCTCGCTCCAGCCAGTCGGTCGGCGTGCCGGCCCCATACTGCTCGTTGATGGTCGGATCCTTGCGTGCGTCCTGGTACAGCGTCACGCCGTGGAAAACCACCTTGTTGATGCCGAGGACCACCGGGCTGTGCGGATCGTTCTCGGTCTCGCAGTGCGCGTGGTGCTTGCGATGGATCGAGACCCAGTCCTTGGTCACCATGGCCGTGGTCAGCCACAGCCAGAAGCGCATCGGATGCGACACGATCGGATGCAGGTCGACGCCACGATGCGCCTGGCAACGATGCAGGTAGATCGTCACCGAAAGAATGGTGAACTGCGCCACCACGGCGAAGACGATCAGCAGGACCAGCCAGTCGTTGCGGACCAGGCCATCGGTGAGCCACGCGTACAGGGAAGGATTCATCGGGGTGTGCTTGTGTCGTGTTGAATCGGCATTATGCCTACATGCCGCCGCGTCGACCTGAATACAAGGGTGAGCCGGTCCACAGCTTTGAGCCGCTGTCGCCAGGCGGAAATGAGGGGCGGGGCCATATTCGTCGCAGGGAACGGTGAAGATCGCCGCAACGAGGGGAACGATGGAAGACTGGATGCTCGACTACCTGCCACTGCTGATCGCCACGCCATTGGTGGTGGCTGTCCTGTGGGCCGCCCATTGGGCGCTGCTGGGTCGTCGGCGCAGCACCCTTGGCGCCGAAGCTCGGCTGCCCCGGCAGATCGCTCTGCTGGTGATCACCATCGCTGCCCTGGTCCTGCTGATCCTGCTGCTGCCGATGGCCGGTGAGACCCGCTCGGAAGTGCTCAAGCTGCTCGGTGTCGCACTGACTGCGGTGGTGGCGCTTTCGTCAACGACGTTCATCGCCAACGCGATGGCCGGGGTCATGTTGCGGGTCGTCGGCAGCTTCCGGCCCGGCGATTTCATCTCGGTGGAGGACCGCTTCGGCCGCATCAGCGAGCGCGGCCTGTTCCATACCGAGATCCAGACCGAGGATCGCGACCTCGTCACCCTGCCCAACCTGTTCCTCGCCACGCATCCGATCAAGGTGGTGCGCAGCTCCGGCACCATGATCACCGCCAGCCTGTCACTGGGCTACGACGTCTCGCACCGGCGCATCGAGCGCCTCCTGAAGCAGGCTGCGGAAGCCGTGGATCTGCAGGAACCATTTGTGCAGGTCATGGAGCTGGGCGACTTCTCCGTTACCTACAAGGTGTCGGCATTCCTGGAGGATGTGAAGCAGATCATCAGCGCGCGTTCCAACCTGCGGCGCAGCGTGCTCGACACGCTGCACGGTGACGGCGTGGAGATTGTCTCGCCCACCTTCATGAACCAGCGCCAGCTGGATCCGGGACGGCCTGTGATTCCCAAGCATGATCGCGGGCCGGACGCGGAGGTGATGAAGGCTGCGGATGCCGACTCGCCCGAGCAGCGCGTCTTCGACAAGGCCGAAGAGGCCGAATCGCTGGACGCGCTGAACCAGCGTATCGATGACCTTGAGAACGATTACGAAGCCGCCTGCAAGGAGCATGGCAAGGACAGCGAACAGGCGGCCAGTCTCAGGCAATCGATGGACAAGGCCGTGGCCGAGCGCGACGCGCTCAAGCAGCGCCGCGAAGAAGAGCGTCGCGCCGAGCGCGAGCGCCGCAATGGCAAGGCCGATACGGATGCTGAAGGCGGGCAGGCGGATGACGCGGAGTGACTAGCGGTGCCTGAGCTTCCCGAGGTAGAAACCACCCGGCGCGGCATTGCGCCGCATCTGCTGGGGCGGACGGTGCGCGAGGTGGTGCTGCGCCGGCATGATCTGCGCTGGCCGATTCCGGATGCCGTGCCGCGAGGTTTGAACGGCGCCAGCATCACCGACGTTCGCCGGCGCGCGAAGTACCTGCTGCTGGACGTCGACGGTGGCAGCGCGCTGCTGCATCTGGGCATGTCCGGCAGCCTGCGCGTGCTGGATGGCGATCCGCCGCCGGGCCCGCACGACCACGTCGATATCGTGCTGGACGATGGCCGGCGCCTGCGTTTCCGTGATCCGCGCCGCTTCGGCTGCCTGCTCTGGCAGCCCGCAGGCGAGGTCCATTCGCTGCTGGCTGGCCTCGGCCCGGAGCCGCTGTCGGAAAGTTTCGACGGCGAGTGGCTGCATCGTCTGAGTCGCGGACGCAGTGCGTCGGTCAAGGCCTTCCTGATGGACCAGGCCGTCGTCGTTGGTGTCGGCAACATCTACGCCGCGGAAGCCCTGTTCCAGGCCGGGATCGATCCGCGCCGTGCCGCAGGCAAGGTTTCATTGGCGCGCTATCGACAGCTCGCCGACGCGGTGAAGCAGATCCTCGGCTACGCCATCAAACGCGGCGGCACCACGCTGCGCGATTTCCTCAGCCCGGACGGCGCGCCCGGCTATTTCGAGCAGGAGCTGCAGGTCTACGGTCGAGAAGGGGAGGCCTGCAAGGTCTGTGGCGCGGCGTTGAAATCGGCGCGCCTGGGCCAGCGCGCCAGTGTCTGGTGCCCGCGCTGCCAGCGCTGAGCGGCTTCAGGCCGGCGACCGCTTGCCAGCACGCGCCAATGCCCCCACATTGGGTACTACAGAGGGTATCCGCATGAGCACAGGGGGCGGAATGGGCGATACACATGGAGACAGCCAGCGGCAGACCGAGCTGGTGGCATTGCGCAGCGCCGCCGACGTGCGCGCCTACCTCGCGGCGCATCAGCGGGCTGAGCTGCACTGGAGCCCGCCGGAGCTTCGCAGTGCCCAGCACCTGCTCTCCGAGGAGTGCCGCATTGCCGAGGATCGCCTTGGCGGCGCGCATCGACTCGGCATTCCCGTGGTGCTGCCCGAGGACATCGAGCCCGACGAGGACGCCGTTGCCCTGATGCGTCCGGAGCAGGCGCGCACGCTGCGAGCGGTTCCGCTGCTCACCCATGCGGGTCAGGTGGCGGTGGCGATGGAGAATCCTGCTGACGTCACCACGCTGCATACGCTGGAGTTCCTGTCGCGCTTCCATCTCGTCCCGATATTGGCGGCGCCGCACGCGATCCGCGATTTCATCGCCCAGCACTATGACCGCGTCGAGGATGCGGCCATCGCGCGTTCGCTGGGCCTCGACCCCAATGCGGCCACCCATGAAGCCACTGAACACGAGGTCGAGCGACTGTCGCGCGAGGTGCCGGTGGTCCGCATCGTCAGCGACTTCATCGCCGAGGCCGTGCGTCGTCGCGCTTCGGACATCCACATCCGGCCAAGCCCTTACGGCGCGGACCTGCTGTTCCGCATCGATGACGAGCTGGTGCCGGTGCGGCGCTTCCTGCGTGCGCTGGTGCCGGCCATCGTCAGTCGGGTAAAGGTGCTGGCGACGATGAACCTGGCCGAGCATCGGCGACCGCAGGATGGCCGCTGCAGCTTTGGCCTCGACGATGGACGCTCGGTGGATCTGCGCATGTCGGTGCTGCCCGCCGTGTTCGGCGAGAGCGTGGTCATCCGCATCCTGGATACCGTGGAAAGCCTGCGCGCGCTGGATCAGATCGGCCTGACGCCTCGCGATGCCGAGCTGATCGACGACCTGATGAACCGCAGCCACGGCATGTTCCTGACCACCGGGCCTACCGGCTGCGGCAAGTCGACCACCCTGTACGCCATGCTGCTGGAGATGCGCAAACAGCGCATCAATATCCTTACCGTCGAGGACCCGGTCGAGTTCCATATCGAGGATATCCAGCAGATGCAGGTGAACCGCGCGGCGGGCTTCACCTTTGCCGGTGCCCTGCGAAATTTCCTGCGCCACGATCCCGACGTGATCATGGTCGGCGAGATCCGCGATCGCGAAACCGCGGATGTCGCCGTGGAAAGCGCGCTGACCGGCCATCTGGTGCTGTCGACCCTGCACACCAACACGGCGGCTACCACGGTCACCCGCATGCTGGAACTGGGTGTCGAGTCCTACCTGCTGCGTGCGTCGCTGCTGGCGGTGATGGCGCAGCGGCTGGTTCGCCTCAACTGCACGCACTGCCTCGATGTCGAGGACGTGGCGCCGCATATCCGCGAGCAGATGGGCGTCGGCCCGGACGAGGAGTTCAAGGCCGGTCGCGGCTGCCGGCACTGTGATGGGCTGGGCGTGCATCGACGCGAAGCGGTCTACGAGCTGCTGGAAATCACGCAGGCCATCCGCCAGCTGATCGTGCCCGGCGCCGAGGCCGACAGCATCCACCAGGCGGCCCTGAAGCAGGGCATGGTGCCAATCACCGAGGCCGCCGTGGCCATGGCGCGTAGCGGTCGGATATCGCTGACCGAGGCCTACCGGGTTCGCGCCGACTGAGGCGGCGAATAACGTGCTCTGGCGACGTGGTCGTCAGTCCGATGGTGCGCCGCGTCACACTTCTGTCTTGAAACTGGGGTAGGTTCGATCCTGGGCCGGCTTGGGGTGCCGGCCTTTTCGTGTCTCACTCCGGGGAAAATCACATGATCAACAAGAAGGCCGTCAGCCTGCTGGCTGCGCTGTGCGCGTTTGCGTCCGCGGCCCAGGCGGAAGTCTGGATCAACGAAATTCACTACGACAATGGCGGCGCCGATGTCGGCGAAGCCATCGAAGTCGCCGGCGACGCCGGCAGCGACCTCAATGGCTGGACGCTGCAGCTTTACAACGGCAGTGATTCAGCGGTCTACGCGACCTACGATCTCGGCGGCAGCGTGCCCGGCACCTGTGGTGCCTATGGCGTGGTGTCGGTGAACACGCCGGGCCTGCAGAACGGCAGCCCGGACGGCATCGCGCTGGTCAACGGCCAGGGCAAGCTGGTGCAGTTCCTCAGCTACGAGGGCTCGATCCGCGGCAAGAGCGGACCGGCCCGGCGCAAGTGGTCGACCGATATCGGCGTTTCCGAGTCTGGCAGCGAGCCGGTCGGGCAGTCGCTGCAACTGGCCGGCACCGGCACCAGCTATGCCGACTTCGTGTGGATGCCGGCTTACGACGAGAGCTTCGGCCAGTGCAATCCGGACCAGACTTTTCCGGGCATGGACCAGCCGCCCACCGTCACTGGCAACTCGCCGGCCGATGGCGCCACCGGCGTGGCGACCAACGCCAGCCTGCAGATCCAGTTCAGCGAACCGGTGACGGTCGCCAACGGCTGGCTGGAAATTGCTTGCGATGCCAGTGGCATCCATGGCTACAGCGTCAGCGGTGGTCCGACCGACTTCAGCATTGATCCCGACCAGGACTTCACCGCGCTGGAAAGCTGCCTGATCACGGTGAATGCCGCACAGGTCGCCGATGTCGACGGCAGCGCCGACTACATGCTGGCCGACGTGCAGTTCAGCTTCGACACCATGGCCAGCGGCTCGGGCTACTACGGCAGCGTCGACACCAGCAACGCGCAGTCGCTCCGCACCACGCTGCATGATGCGATCAAGGACCACACCCGCTATCCGTATACCTCGACCAGCACGGATACCTGGGACATCCTGGAGTTCGCCGACCAGGACCCGATGAACGCCGGTCGCATCGTCGACATCTACAAGAACGCCAGTTACCAGAAGTACGGCGGTGGCAACACCGAGTACAACCGCGAGCACAGCTGGCCGAAGTCCTACGGTTTCACCAACGACGGTTCCGGCAACTACCCATACACCGACACGCACATGCTGTTCCTGTCGGATTCCGGCTACAACTCCGCGCGTGGCAACAAGCCGTATGACGACTGCGCCAGCAGCTGCCTGATCTACCAGACCGATGCCACCAATGGCACCGGTGGCGGCGTCAACGACGTCAACAAGGCCAGCAGCAACTACTGGCAGACCTGGGATGAGCGCAAGGGCGACGTGGCGCGCGCGCTGATGTACATGGACGTGCGTTACGAGGGCGGCGTCCATGGCGTCACCGGTGCGGCCGAGCCGGATCTGGTCCTTACCGATGATCCGAACCTCATCCAGTCCAGCTCTGCCAACGAATCGATCGCCTACATGGGCCTGCTGTCGACCATTCTGCAGTGGCACCAGCAGGATCCGGTGGACGAGGCCGAGCGCCTGCGAAACGAGGCGGTGTACAGCTACCAGGGCAACCGCAATCCGTTCGTCGATCATCCGGAGTGGGCGGCCTGCCTGTTCCAGAACCAGTGCAACTGATCGCGACGATTCCGCAGCAATGCACTCGCACACGGCCCGCCTCGCGCGGGCCGTGTCATTGATGCGTGCGACGAATGGCGGCTCGACCTGCATCGACCACGGCGTTAGGCTCGGCACAGGCGCCGCCATGAACGAGCCGTTATGACGACCTCCCTTCCGCCGCAAGCGCTGGTTGCCCTGCAGGCCGGTCGCAAGATCGAGGCGATCAAGATCGTCCGCGAATCCATGGGCGTGAGCCTGCTGGAAGCCAAGAAGCTGGTGGAGGCGGCGGCGCAGAATGACGGCGTCGCACCGCCGGATGCGCGATCGCAAGTCGCCGATCTCCTGATTCCTGCAATCGAAGCCCTGCGGCAGGGAAAGCTGATCGAGGGAATCCGCATCCTGCGCCAATCCGGGCTGGGGCTGGCCGAAGCCAAGGCGCTGCTCGAGCGCGCGCAGCGCGAAGGCATCAGCCCGCACGATCTGTTGACCGGGCAGGACCATCCGCCAGCCGGCGAGCTGCCGCTGGAAGCCATGCTGGCTTTGCGCAATGGCAACATGGTCGAAGCGGTTCGCCTCTACCGCGCCAAGAACGGGGGCGGCCTGAAGGATGCAAAGGACGCGCTGGAGGCCTATCTGGCCGATGATCCCCTGCTGCAGCGACAGTACGACGCGGCGCGCGCCGAGCATGGGGGCCGCTGGAAGCGCCATGTCGCCACCGTCGTTGTCATCCTGCTGTTGGCCGGCGCCTGGTTGGCCCTGCGCAGCAGCTGATCGTGTCGGCCTGACGGGCTTCCCCCACGGAAGTCACGATGACCAAACACACCCTGTCCTCCGGCATAGGTGTTTTGGTGAGGTATGACGGTAAAGTGCTGGCGTCCGTCCCCGGGGAGTCGCCGCGATGAGCCTTGAAGCCACTGAAAGCGCTGAACGCGCCGACGCGAGTACCGTTGATACGCCGTTGGCGCCGATCACCGCCGCCCGGCGCATCGATGCCATGGACATCCTGCGTGGCTTCGCGCTGATTGGCATCCTGCTGATGAACATCGAGTGGTTCAACCGCCCGATCGCCGAGCTGCCGCGCTTTGACCACGCGCTGACCGGTTTCGATCATGCCGCCAGTTTCCTGGTGATGCTGCTGGTGCAGGGCAAGTTCTACAAACTGTTCTCGCTGCTGTTCGGCATGGGTTTCGCCATCATGCTGAGCCGCGCGCAGGAACGCGGGCAGCCGTTCACGGCGGTGTTCCTGCGCCGCATGCTGGCCCTGTGGCTGATCGGCGTGGCGCATCTTGTGTTCTTCTGGGGCGGCGACATCCTGCATGACTACGCCGTCGGAGGACTGCTGCTGCTGGGTTGGGTTGGCCTGTGGAACCGTGGCCGGATGAAGCGCTTCAACAATCCGGATTCCATCCGCCGCTTCGCCCTCTGGTACATGTCCGTTCCCTTCATCGCCATGACCGTGGCCGGCATCGGTTACGGCACGCTGCATGACAGCGCCTATTTCCAGTCGCGCTTTGAGGAGCGCCAGGAAATCCTGGCGAACGGCGAGACGCAGCTGGCCGAAGCGAAGGCCGATGGCATCGATCTCGCTGCGGACGAGGAGGACGACGCCAAGGATGAGTCCGCCGCAGACGGCGATGACGCTGCAAAGGACGAAGCGGCAGACGAGCTCGATCCGGAATCCGCGGAGGCACGCGCTAAGCGCATCGAGGAAGGCAGTGAGGAGCGGGCGAAGGGTCTGGCGCGTCGTGACAAGCGCATCACCGAAGAGACGGCGGCGCTTGGCCATGGCAGCTACGCCGAAGCGACGGTCTTCCGCGCCGGCCACCTGGGCGGCGACCTCGCGCAATCAGTGTTTTTCTCGTTCCTGATGCTGCTGCCGATCTTCGTGCTGGGATACTGGATGGTGATTTCCGGCCGCATCCGTCACCCGGAACAGCATCGCGGCTTCTACCGCACGCTCATGTACGCGGGTATCGGCATTGGCCTGCCGATGTCGCTGGCTTCGGCGCTCATCCTGATCAACCCGGCGGTGAACGAGGTACAGCAGGTCGGCGGGACCGCCATGGCGCTGTTCCAGTTCGCCCAGTTCGTGCTGGCCGCCGGTTACCTTGGCCTGATCGTGACAATGGTGATGTCGCCATTCTGGCGGCGCCTGCTCGACTGGCTGTCGCCACTGGGTCGCATGGCGCTGACCAACTACCTGACGCACACGCTGATCCTGACCACGCTGTTCTACGGTTATGGCTTCGAGCAGTTCGGGCAGATTCCGCGCGGGCCGCAGGTGCTGATCGTGGCCGCGATCATCGCCTTCCAGTGGCTGTTCAGCACGTTGTGGCTGAAAGTCTTCCGCTTCGGTCCCATGGAATGGTTGTGGCGCTGCTTCACCTACTGGAAGTGGCAGCCGCTGCGACGCCAGGCGGCCTGAAGTCCATCAGATCGGACCGACCAGCGGTTGATGACAGGGGGTGGACGGTAGGGGCATGCTGTCGTCCCCCGTCTGCTGCGGCCTGTACATGCCCCTCGCTTTTCATCGGCCACGGCCGTCCCGGCTCGCTTTTGCGCTGTTGCTCGCGGCGACCTCCGCCCAGGCCCACGTCGACCTGGATCTGAGCTACGTCGACACCGGCGGCGCGAAGTACACCCGCTTCAAGAACTGGGTGGATGCCGCCGTCGGCGGATCTCCGGGCTATGCCTTTTCGGCGACCGACGCGGCCTTCATGGCCGAGCTGGATGGTGATGCGTCCTACTGCACGCTGGCCGTGCAGATGGTGGAGCAGCAGGTCAGTGATGCCGAGGCGCTCATTGCGATGAGCCAGCGCCCGGCCGTCAGCTACGACTCCTATCTCGAAGTCGGCGACATGATCCGCGACCTCGCCATTACCTACGACTGGTGCGAGATCTACACCACCGCGCCGCAGCGCACCCGCTGGGCCAACTACGCCGAGCAGGCGGTGTGGAACGTGTGGAACCCGAACAACGCCGAATGGGGTGGGAACCCATTTCCGTGGTCGGGATGGTCGATCAACGATCCCGGCAACAACTACTACTACAGCTTCCTGGAGGCCACGATCAGTTGGGCACAAGCCAGCGACTCCACCACGTGGAAGAACTTCATCGCCACCCAGAAGATCCCGCCGCTGCAGGATTATTTCGCGCTGCTGCCCGGCGGCGGCAGCAGCGAGGGCACCGGTTACGGCACCTCGCACATGCGCCTTTTCTGGCTGTATCGCCTGTGGCGCGATGCCGAGGGCAGTGATCCGTCGGCCTCGAATACGCACCGCGACAACAGCATCCTGTACTGGGCCCACGCTACCGTCCCAGGCAATGATCGCTTCGCGCCGATCGGCGACCAAGCGCGCGTGTCCGAGCCGGTGCTGTTCGACTACCAGCGGCGGCTGATGCTGGAAGCGCGCGCGCTGAGCACCGATCCGACCACTCGCTACATCGCCAGCGGCTGGCTTAACCGGATCTCGGTGGACCAGATGGAGCAGGGCTTCAACTTCCGCCACGACCTGCTCGACGCCGGCAGCAGTTCGGCGTTCCCAACAACGTTACATTACCTGGCCGAGGGCACCCGCCATCTGTTCGCGCGCACCAGCTGGCAGCCGGACGCCTGGTGGATCAGCTTCGTGGCCGGCCGCTTCGAGCAGTCGCATGCGCATGAAGACCAGGGCAGCTTCACCTTTTACGGCGAAGGCACTTGGCAGGTGGTGACCGAGAACATCTGGTCGCACAGCGGCATCGAACAGGGCGGCGAGGTGCACAACCTGCTGCGCTTCGATCACAATGGACAGCCGGTGCGTCAGCAGCGAGGGACCGCGTCGAGCATGAGCGCGGTCCGCCAAATGGACGGCTCGCTCAGCGTGCACGCCAACCTGCTGCCGGCTTACGACGGTCAAACCGGGGTCAACGCCTGGACCCGCGACCTCAGCTTCGACGCCAATGGCCTAGTGGTCGACGACCTGTTCAGCATCGATGCGCAAACCACCGCTACCTTCCAGCTCAACCTGCCGGAAGCGCCGATCATCGTCGGCAACCACGTCCACGTCGGTGCGCTGGATATCGAGGTCGAGCTGCCGGAAGCACCCACGTTCAATCTGATCGACTGGCATGCGCTCGATGCCGGCGAGTTCAACAGCGGCTATCGCTTGGATATCGGCGGCAGCAACAGCCACTACCGGGTGATCCTGCGTCCGGTGGACCGCGTGTTCGCTGATGGCTTCGAGGGCGATGCGCCCTGAGGCACCGATTCCCGGCTGCGACGATGCCGACCCCACAATGAAAAACGGGCGCCGACATGTGGCGCCCGTTTTCGTTCTTGTTGGATCTGTCCGATGGATTACTGGGCGATCAGGCTGACATCGTCGATCAGGAACGAGGTCGCGGTGGTCGAGCCCTCGGCGCCTTCGAAGTAGAGCTGGATGGTCTGCCCGGCATAGGCCGACAGGTCATAGCTCTGCTGCTGGTAGCCGCTGGTTGCATCCAGATTCGACCAGGTGTGCAGCGTGGCCAGCACGCTGCCCGAGCTGTTGCGGACCTGCAGCTTCAGCGTGTCGTAGGCCGTTGTGGTGCTGGTCTCGCTGGTGCTGATGCTCAGCCAGAAGGTCAGCGCCGCGCTGTTACCCGACGGAATGCTCATCGTCTGCTGCACGGTGTCAGTGTGCGTGCTGCCGTAGCCGCACAGCCAGGCCTTCCAGCTGCCGTTGTGTGGCGAGCTGCTGGTCGAGCTGTCGATCACGCCAGAGGTGGCGCTCCACACGGTGTTGCCGCTCTCGAAGCCGGGGTTGCCAACCAGCTCCACTGGCGTGCTGCCGCCACCGGAACCGCCACCACTGCCACCGCCACTGCTGCCGCCGCTACGGGTCAGCGTCAGCGTATAGGTCAGCGAGGTGCTGCTGCCTTTGTAGCTGATCACCTTGATGTAGACGGATTGAGCGCTGCTGCCGTTGGTGTAGCTGAACGACTCGTTGCTGGAGCTGCTGGTGGAGCTCTTCAGGCTGCTGTCGCTGGCGTTCACCAGATACAGGTCGTAGTCGTAGCTGCTGCCGGACGGGCCCACCATGTCCACGGCCAGCGTCTCGCCGGCCAGCAGATCGACGCGGAAGTAGTCCTTGTCGGTGGTGTTGCCCATGGTGCCGACGATGCTGGTGATGTCGCTGGCGACCGTGTTGGCTGCCGACACCGACCCGTTGCTCTCGGCTTCGTCCATGCTGCCGCTACCGCTTCCACCGCCGCCGCTACCACCACCGGAGCCACCACCGCTATCGCCGCCGCTGTAGGTCGGCGTCAGCGTATAGGTCAGTGAAGTGCTGCTGCCCTTGTAGCTGATCACCTCGGCATAGACGCTCTGTGCGCTGCTGCCGTTGGTGTAGCTCACCGACTCGTTGCTGGTGCTGCTGATCGAGCGGGCCAGCTGCGTGCCGGCGGCATCGAACAGGTACAGGTCGTAGTCGTAGCTGCTGCCGGACGGGCCGACCATGTCCAGCGTGAGCGACTCGCCCGCCGTCAGGTCGAGGCGGAAGTAGTCCTTGTCGCTGGTGTTGCCCATGGTGCCGACGATGCTGTCGTAGCTGTGGTCGACCGCGTTGGCGGAAGCGATGCTGCCGTTGCTTTCGACTTCGGCGTAGCTGCCGCCCGGCGACGGCGTGCTGTTGCTGACGCTGAACGACACCGAGCTCGAGGTGCCGACATTGCCGGCGGCGTCATAGGCCTTGGCGGTCAGGCTGTGGCTGCCGTTGCTCACCGTGGTTGAATCAAACGACAGGCTGTAGGGCGAGCTGCTGTCGCTGCCCTTCACGCTGCCGTCGACCAGGAAGTCCACGCGAGAGACGCCGACGTTGTCGGAAGCCGTGGCGCTGAAGCTGATGCTGCCGCTGCTGCCCGAGGCACTGGCACTGACCGTCGGTGCGGTGGTGTCCGGCGTGCTGTTGCTGACGCTGAACGACACCGAGCTCGAGGTGCCGACGTTGCCGGCGGCGTCATAGGCCTTGGCGGTCAGGCTGTGGCTGCCGTTGCTGACCGTGGTCGAATCAAACGACAGGCTGTAGGGCGAGCTGCTGTCGCTGCCCTTGAGGCTGCCGTCCACGTAGAACTCGACGTTGGTGACGCCAACGTTGTCCGAGGCCGACGCACTGAAGCTGATGTTGCCGCTGCTGCCCGAAGCGCTGGCGCTGACCGTCGGTGCGGTGGTGTCGGACGGCGCGGCGCCCTGGCTCACCCACAGCGGCGCCGACCACAGGCGCAGGCCGTTGTCCTGGGTGACCAGCACGTAATAGAAGTGCTCGCCGTTGGCCGGGGTGAAGGTGTAGCTGCCCGAGCCTTCGTACAGCTGGCTCACCGTGCCGTTGCGACCGGGCACGCCTTCGAAGAACTGCACGCGCTGCGCGCTGCGGCCGCCGAGGCTGGCGTAGTTGGCGTTCAGCGTCAGCGAACCACCGTTGGCGAAGCGCTCGCCCATCACGTGGCCGTTGCCGGTGAGCACCACCTGGCCGGTCTTGTCCTCGGTGGCGAACACGCGGCGTTCACGCACGGCGTCGAGGAAGTTCGACAGGTTTGCCGATGACGCATTCGGCAGCAGCACGCCGGTCCGGTTGGTGAAGCTCAGGCCCCAGTTGGCGCAATGGTTGTCCTGGTCGCTGGTCGGGGCGACGTGGTAGCCGGCCTCCAGCAGCTTGTTCCAGGCGCCCACGTAGCTGCTGCGGCTGGTTTCGGTTTCGGTGGTGTTGGTGGAGAAGGCCGAGCTGTTCAGCACTTCCACCAGCATCATCACGTCGTCGCCGTTGGCGTCGTAGCCCAGCGCGGTACCGTTGACCAGGAACTGGCCGCTGGTCTTCGGGTGGTTGAACTGGCCGATCCAGCCACGCTGCTTCATGGTGGCGTACAGGGCCGGGTAGTCGCTCTTCGGCGTCAGTACCTCGCCAATCAGCTGGCCGCTGCCGTTGGTTTCCCACTCGGCGAGCGCATCCGGGTTGAGCAGGTTCAGGTGACCACCGTTGCTGATCACGCCCCACTCAAGGCCGTACATGGCGATGAAGCCCGGGTTGCTGCTGCGGTAGCTGCTGGCCGCGGCGATGCCGGAGTCGAACATGGCGATGGCCGTGGCCGGGTTCGCCGAGCTGTTGGTGCCGGTGCTGCCGTCGAACATGTGGTTATGTTCGGAGGTCAGCAGGAAGTCGCCGCCGGCCTGGTTGTCCATCATGGCGTAGGCATCGGCCGGGCCCATGCTGCCGCCCTGCGGTACTTCCGATCCGCCGCAGCTGCTCACCGGCGTGCCGCCGTCGCTGTGGTTGGTCTGGCTGTGGAAGTTGCCGTAGTAGATCGTGTACGGCAGGCCGGCATTGGCCGGCGTCGACTTGCTGCCATCCAGCGGCTTGGCCAGCGGTAGCGCGTCGAATGTCGGCATCGCCGCCTTCGGCAGGTCGCCGACCATGATGTCGAAGCGCTGCTCTTCCAGCTCGTCGGCAAAGGTGTGCAGGGCCTCCGTCACCAGCCCCGCCTTGTCGCGGCCGGATTCACTGCGCAGCGCCACGCTGGGAACCGCACGCAGCACCACGCTGTAGTAGCCGTCCGCCACCGGAATGCCGTCGGCGTCGCGGTTGTCCCATTCGATGCTCACCCGGCCTGCATGCTTGGCCAGCGTGGTGGTGTCGGACCATTCGCGGACCACTTCGCCGGTCGACGATTCGATGCGCACCTGCCAGGCGGCCAGGGTGGCCTTGCTGGCATACGGATAGCGGAAATGCAGTACCAGCTGCCGCAGATCGCCATCAGCGCGGAAGGGCGCGGTCAGCGCGGCTTCGAATTCCTGATGGTCTGGGTGGTACAGATCGGCAGGCGCGCTGGCGCCGACGGTCGAACAGGCAAAAACAAGCGCAACGGCAAGCGAATGCCGGCGCCACAGGTGGTGGGCCATGTGGTGTTTAACTCCCCGGTTGGCCGCATCCCTGCGGAAGGTGTCCCCGAAAAAACCGCGATACGATCACAGTTCTGCGTTGCAGTCATGTGACAGTGCAGCATTTTTGTGACCGGGAACCCGTTTCGGGGCCGAAAAACGGCTCAGCTCTTGAGTTTCCAGCCGGTGCGGAAGATCCACCACACGGCCGCCATGCAGGCCGCCAGGAAGCCCAGAATCGCCGCCACGCTGACCACCACGTTGACGTCGGCCAGGCCGTAGAAGCTCCAGCGGAAGGCGCTGATCAGGTACACCACCGGGTTGAACAGGCTGATCTTCTGCCACAGCGGCGGCAGCATGCTGATCGAGTAGAACGCGCCGCCGAGGAAGGTCAGCGGCGTGACGATCATCAGCGGGATTACCTGCAGCTTCTGCCAGTCGTTGGCCCACAGGCCGATGATGAAACCGAACAGGCTGAAGGTGATCGCCGTCAGCAGGAGGAAGCACAGCATCCAGAACGGATGCACGATCTCGTAGGGCACGAACACCCGCGCGGTGATCAGGATCAGCACGCCCAGCATCAGCGACTTGGTGGCCGCCGCGCCGACATAGCCGATCACCACTTCCAGCGGCGACACCGGTGCCGACAGCAGTTCGTAGATCGTGCCGGCCCACTTCGGCATGTAGATGCCGAACGACGCATTCGAGATGCTCTCGTTCAGCAGTGCCAGCATGATCAGGCCGGGAATGATGAAGGCGCCGTAGCTCACACCGTCCACGTCACCCATGCGCGAGCCGATGGCCGCGCCGAACACCACGAAGTACAGCGAGGTCGACAGCACCGGCGAGGCAATCGACTGGGTGATGGTGCGGAAAGTACGCGCCATCTCGAAGCGATAGATCGCCCAGATCCCGTAGCGGTTCATGGCGTGGCCTCCGCGCCGGCGTTCTGCGTCGCTTGTGACGGCTTCGAATGCACTAGGTTGACGAAGATTTCCTCCAGGGAACTCTCGCTGGTGTTGAGGTCGCGGAAATCGATGCCCTGCTGTGACAGCCGTCGAAGCAGGGTGGCAATGCCGGTCTCCTCGGCCTGGATATCGAAGGTGTAGGTCAGCGAGTGACCGTCGTCGGCCAGCTCCAGCGGCAGGTCGGACAGTTCGGCCGGCAGCTGCGGCAGCGGCGCCTGCAGCTGCAGCGTCAGCTGCTTCTTGCCCAGCTTGCGCATCAGCACCGCTGTGTCTTCCACCACCACCAGCTCGCCGTGGTTGATCACGCCGATGCGGTCGGCCATCTCCTCGGCCTCCTCGATGTAGTGCGTGGTCAGCACGATGGTCACGCCGCTGTCGCGCAGCTCGCGCACCATCGTCCACATGTCGCGACGCAGCTCCACGTCGACGCCGGCCGTCGGCTCGTCGAGGAACAGCACCGCCGGCTCGTGCGCCAGCGCCTTGGCAATCAGCACGCGCCGCTTCATGCCGCCGGACAGCGTCATGATCTTGCTGTCCTTCTTGTCCCACAGCGACAACTGCCGCAGCACCTTCTCCAGATGCGCCGGATTCGGCGGCTTGCCGAACAGCCCGCGACTGAAACGGCAAGTCGCCCACACCGACTCGAAGGCATCCGTCGACAGCTCCTGCGGCACCAGCCCGATCAGCGACCGCGTGTGCCGGTAATCGCGCACGATGTCGTGCCCATCGACGGTCACGCTGCCGCGCGTGGCGGTGACGATGCCGCAGATGATGCTGATCATCGTCGTCTTGCCCGCACCGTTCGGCCCCAGCAGCGCGAAGATCTCCCCGCGGCGGATATCCAGATCCACAGACTTCAGCGCCTGGAAACCGGATGCGTAGGTCTTGTTCAGACCACGGATTCGAATAATCGACGACATGGGCGGGCAACACGCAGCGGGCAGGCGGCGATCCTAACCCAAGCGCGTCGCCATTCGCGCCCGCCAAAAGGAATCCATGTGTCGCGGGACGCAGGAACGACGGCAACGCGGAGATCGCCGCTAGAATGTCCCGGTCTTCACGCAGTGCGACTTGCCAGCGTCACCGGCGACGGGCATTCGCACTCTCCATCGCACCCAACAACAGGCGCCGCTTCCATGAGCCATGTGGTGATTTCCAGCTTCGAGAACGTCGCCACCGGCGACCTGCAGGCGCAGGGCGAGTCGGTTACCGTGTTTCCGTCCGAAACCGCAGCGCGCGCGCACTTCGATCAGCGTGCCGCCGCGCTGACCGAGGCTGTTGCCAAGGCCCGCGCAGAGGATGCCGACGCCACTTTCATCACCTGGCTGCTACTGCTGCGCATGCCGCTGGATGTCGGCAGCGTGGAGGAAGCACTGGAAGACCTGGAGCTGGTCATCGAGGAAACCGATGCGGTCGATGATCCGTTCGGCGAGCTGGTGGTCGCCTATGAGGGTGCGCGCTACGACGCCAATGGCAAGGCCGACCTTCCCCAGGCCAAGGCGCTGGAAGAACTGGAAGCCTGGCTGACGTGAGCGCGCGTCCGTCTCGACCTTCGAAGCAACAGCTTGCTGCCTGATGACGGATACAACACCTCATCGCCATCCGCTGCGCCGCACGATCCGCAGCGTGCTGCTGCGGCTTCTGCTGGTCGCCGGCTTCGGCTATCTGCTGCTGGTGCTGCTGGTGCATCCCTCCAACCAGCGCGACTGGTCGCCCGATCAGCAGCGCCTGGCCACCGCCGAATTCGATGGCGACAGCGTGCTCGTGCGCAACGTGCGCAACGCCCACTACCGCTCGACCAGCGACTACGACGTGCACTGGGAGGATCGCCGCTACGACCTGAGCCAGATCGACAGCGTCTGGTACGTGGTCGAGCCCTTCGCCAGCTGGCGCGGCCCGGCGCACACCTTCCTGAGCTTCGGCTTCGGCAACGGTGACTACGTCGCCATCTCGGTGGAGATCCGCAAGGAGCGCGGCGAATCGTTTTCGCCGATCTGGGGACTGCTGCGCCAGTACGAGCTGACCTACATCGTCGGCGACGAACGCGACCTGATCGGTCTGCGCGCCAACCACCGCCACGACGACGTCCACCTGTACCCAATGCGCGCCACGCCCGATGCCGCGCGCGCGCTGTTCGTCGCCATGCTGGAACGCGCCAACGCGCTGGCGGCAGAGCCCGAGTTCTACAACACGCTCACCAGCACCTGCACCAGCAACATCGTCGACCACGTCAACACCATCGCGCCCGAACCCATCGGCTTCAGCTTCAAAACTCTGCTTCCCGCCTACTCCGACGACCTTGCCTATGACCTTGGCCTGATCGACACCGACCTCCCACGCGACCAGTACCGCGCCGCCTATCGCATCAACGAACTGGCAGCGGAGCATGCTGACAGTGCGGATTTCTCAAAAGCCATACGGGCTGGCCAGCGAAACTGACCGTTGACGTGGCAATCGGTGTTGCAAAGATCCAGCAAGGGCCACCATCGCTCAGCTTCTTGGCTGACATCACTGCATATCCGAGGCGATAAGAGTTGTCGCCGCGACAATTTTGGCGACGTAGCCGACCAGGGCAGAAGGTGTTGCGACGGAAGCCTTTGATTGCGGGTGGCTAGGATCTTGACGGCAGCAAGGCGTCACCTGAACATCGAACGCATATGCCCGGATATGGGCGATAAATG